>Ga0160423_10000199_pt1 | contig 45803 bp, 58 predicted proteins | sample CRUFie14St8metaG_FD_108191 | JGI IMG/M metagenome (GOLD analysis project Ga0160423, IMG submission 108191) | Marine microbial communities from the Costa Rica Dome - CRUD Field 142mm St8 metaG | ecosystem: Environmental > Aquatic > Marine > Oceanic > Photic zone | place: Costa Rica: the Eastern...
TTAATAGAAGCAAATAGTTGTTGACATTTCTCTCCAATGTTGTAGAATATACTTATGTTTTTAAATAGAGAGGTAAATATGAAAGACTATATCGTATATCACGCGAATAAATTTGGTACTGCTGGTGCTGGATTTACTGAGGTTGCTGTTGTTTCTGCGGATTCTTTATCCCAAGCATATCAGCTTACAAATAACATTGAAGAGAGTTGGGTTGAAAATTACCAAGTGAAGATCTCTGAGCAAGAGTTTTCTAAAGGTTTGAGATCTACTTCTTCTGGTGATGTGATATTTGATCCAGAGACTGAGGAGTATTTCTTCTTAGTGCCTATGGGTTATCAAAATTCAGGTGACACTGTTGTGCTTGATAAGTTTGATATAGATGGTTTCACTGAGTTTACTTCGAAAGGTGAGCAGTTTGACGACAGAGGTTATTACGTTGACTACATTGCTCCCACTGTAAACGTAGCATAAACTGATCAGGTCTGTTGGTATAATGGCTATTACACCTCTCTGTCTAAGAGGGAACAGGAGTTCGATTCTCCTACAGACCGCCAGTTTGGAGATATAAATTATGAGTATGAAAAACTACAGCGGATCTCTCCGCTATGATATGAACGGACGAAAGCGGAAGATGGCAAAGAAGTCAATGTCTTCGCAAAAGGTTCGTGCACGAAAGTCTGACTTTAAACCTTTGAGGATCTCGCAAGCAGATCTTGACCGACAGGCTCGAGCACAGGAGCATCGCGAGAAGTATCCTTCGCTCGGTAACGGCATTGGTACTGCGTCTGTCAGCGCAGATACTTCGTGGAAAAGAGAAGAGAGCAAAAACTTTACGATTGCTCCAGCATATAACAAAGGTGCATACCAAGTCATAACAAAAAACAATATTAAGGACATAGGCAAATGATAGATTTCTTTTATATGTTTCTTATCCTAATGGGCTGTTTTGCCTTTACCATACTAGGACTTTCTGGTAAATTTCACTTCGAGAAAAAGAAGAAGAGTAAAGGCGACGGTGGATGGTAGTCCCAGAGGATATAGCGAAATACGCACTCGGATTATTTGGACCAAAAAGCGTAACACAATATATAGCATCGCCTTTCGCTGCTGGTTCATTAGCACAACTCAATGACAATCAAATTATTTCTTATCACTATGATTCCTATGGCTTTCGTAAACCAGAGGGAGTGATTGGTAAGCGAGTGGCATTTGGTTGTTCACATACCTTTGGCTATGAAGTGGCATTCGAGAACAGCTATCCTTTTTTACTGGATGCAACCAACTTTGGTGTTACAGCTGCCTCGCCACAGACAGTCGCACGACTGGTAAAAAACTGGATCCCCAACAGTGAAGTTGAGGAAGTAATTATTCTCATGCCTGAACCAGCACGCAGAGAGATCTGGAATCCAAGAACTGCAACCTATACAATGATGATACCTTGGAGTCTTGATCAGTATGCAAGAACAATTTATAAAAAGCATGGTGACACTGCCCATGATCCATATTGGTATGAGAAAGGTTCTGATTTGGTCAGAAAATTTCTCGATGAACACCCACATCTTGACCTATTAGACGAAAAAAAGAATCAGGAAATACTGGATGAATGCATAGAGAGTGTAAAACGCCATGTTGGAGAGCGTAAGCTGGTATTGAAAACAGTAGCTGATGATGCCCCTCCACCAGACTTCGAAGCGAGAGATCGTACACACAATGGCGAGAAATGGCATCGTAAAGTAGCACAAATGTTCCAGAAGGAGTTATAATGTTGATCACAACCACAGGTGGCAAGAAGCATCAACGTGACATTGCCATGACAGTTGGCTCGTTTATGATGCAAGAGTTACTGCCAAAGATTCGTAAATGTGATGTGAAGATTCGTATCAAGAATCTAGACAAACATATGGTGGATGGCTTTTGTTATGATACAGAAGATCCACGAGTGTTTGATATTGAGATACATAATGATTTGATGTTGTTTGATTTCATTCGTACATTATGTCACGAGTTTGTTCATGTAAAGCAGTTTGTATTGGGTGAAATGGAGGATCTATCATCCGACAGAACACGCTGGAAGAAACGTATATACAACGAGGAAAGAATACCCTACGAAAAACATCCATGGGAGAAAGAAGCATTTCGACTCCAAGAGATTTACACACGAAAAATATTTGAAAAAAACTTGGTATAAGTGTTGACTTTTTTCTCGGTTGATGTAAGATATAGGTATTAATTATGAAGAGAGGAAAAAATATGAGTGCTGAAGCTAAGTTTCGTAAGCTATACGAAGAGATGTTTGACTTGTGTGATCAGAACGGTTGGGGAGATCCCTTCTCGTATGCTAGATCGAAGGAGATCCATATGGCTGGATTGTTAGGTCATAAGGTAAGTGATACATTGTCTGGTGCAGACGGTATTGATGAGGATGGTGGCTGTGAATATAAGTCGACTATTGCACCTCGTATCAATGCAACCTATAACGCGATCTCTGTCCAACCGACATGGCGTAAGCAGATGCATTATTTAAGACACAAGAAAATTGCTAAATACAAAAACCATTACCATGCAAGATATGAAGGTGGTAAGGTTGTTGAATTGTGGAAGCTATCTGGTGATGATGTATTGAAACTTCTTACACCAAAGCTGAAACGTGCATATGAACGTATGAACAAAGGCAAGAAGAATGCAGATCCTCGTTTGGGTGCATCTCTTTCGATGTCTGAGATTACTACATATGGAGAGCGTATCATATGAAACCATTCCCTGACGAAAACAATCGGTTCAAATGGTTCATTGATCACTTTGTGGTAGACGAGCAAACTGGTAAACCTACTGATGAGCAAATCACCACATATTATAAAATGGATAATGACTGGGAAAAATCTCTAAGCAAGTTTGAGAAACTCGGTGCATTAATCTCTTGGGGAATCTACAACAATAAGGAATAGTACAATGAGCAATCGTTTTGAGCGAGTTTGCCAACTAGCAGAAGCGAAGGTTGTTGACACAAACACCGCAAAAGTAATTAACGTCTATGAAATATTAGACTGGGCAGAGCAAGAATCTGGAGAATTTTTAGACGAGAAAGATAAGACAGCAGCAGTCGAGTGGCTCGACTACTTTTGTTCAGAACAGGGTTATACTACTTAACTAGGATAAGGTCGATGGAAGTCAACTGTTTTATAGGTTGGCTCTTGTTCGGCTGGAAGTTTTTTACCGTATGTTTCTGTGGCATCTAATGCAGCATTTGCTAAATCGACAGATGCTTGGTCTTTAAAATACTCAACGATGTCACAAGAATATATTTTTTTGTCTTCGTCGTATGAAGTATTTTGGATATAACGGTAAGATACATAATCCTCATTGACTTGTTTGAGCACATCTTTGTCTGCTTGTTTGGCATTTTTAAACGCTGGTGCTTGACCTATGACTTTTAGAAATGAATCTGTAAATTTATCATGTGCTTCACCATAAGGTTGACCAGTGAATAAAGGACACATACCTTTGATTTGTTCCCAGCCTTCTTCTAATGTTATGTCGCCACTGACCACTTTAGAATGGGTTGCTGCACGTGCTTTTAGAGTTTGCGTTTTTCTGATATACTGTGGCATTATTTTTTTCTCCGATTAATATGCTTGACTATTTATAAGAGTTATGGTATTATATGACTATGTTTGATACAGCTTTGATTCTAGGCAATGGAGCATCAAGAAGAGATTTCGATCTCGAACCATACATAGGAACATCATCTATCTATGGATGTAATCTAGCATATCAAGAGGACATACCATTTGAATGGGTTGTTTCTACAGATCCACTCGCACAACACGATGTTTATAGAAACTTCAAGGGTAATAAGTTATTCCTTGATTGGAATCCTATTCCGAGTCAGGTTGCCAGTGCGATGATGGAAGGAATAGATTTTGCAAACATAGACCACAATGAGTTCACTCCAGATGGTGCTGTGATCAGTGGTCAAGGCACAGAGAAAAGACTCACTTATTGTTATGAAGAAGACAATGTATTGTCAGTTTACCCTACTGCCCTTCCATTTGAAATGAGTTCTGGATCCATGGCGATGTGGGATGCAGCTGAAAGAGGATTCAAGACCATATTCCTTATAGGGATGGGTGACAAAGAACATCTCACGAATCAGAATTTAATGGACGATCAGGGTTATAGACTCGAACTTTGGAAACACGAAAGAGAGCAACTTGTTGAATTATATAAAGAAATCAATTGGATTTACTTATAAATTAATGCTTGACTTTTACATTGTGCTTGTAGTAGAATATAGGTATAGTTGAGAGAGGATCTGTTTAATGATATTCACTATGGATAATGCCGATAAGTATCAAGATTATATCTTCGCTGTCGGTGAAGTATTAGGAATTGAAAACTCGTTGACTGAAGTACGAGTAGATATAAAAAAGAAATGTGACCAGAATGCAGGTGGATTCTGCTATGGCGATGATGAAGAGATTGATATTGAAGTCGCTACAACAGTTCAAGGTGAACCGCTTGAACAAGAACAAATATATCGGAACATTGCTCACGAGATGATACACGCTGAGCAAATGATTACTGGTAAACTCGAAAACGTCGGACTACAATTAGTTCAAACTGGTGATTGTCAATCGCTGGTCAATGTTTGCATATGGAACGGCAAAACTTACACAAACACGAAATACGATGACCAACCATGGGAGATCGATGCATATGCTCGTGAAGAAGAAGTAATGAAGGAAGCAATGTTATGCCTAAAATAGATCCTAATGTATCAAAAGAGGAGTTAGAAAACTCCAAACGAATATTTAAATCTGCTACACCAAAGTATACCATAGACTGGTATGTGAAATGGTTTGCTACAGTGATGATAATTGCTGCAGTTGTTTGTCGGTCATCAGGGTTTCATCTAATGGATTTGCTGTTTAGTATTGTTGGAACTATTGGATGGACGTTTGTCGCTATCGCTTGGCATGACCGTGCACTTATTGTTTTGAATGCTGTGATCAGCGTAATTTTAGCTATTGGACTATTGGAGTATTTTAGTGCTTATTGAAATCGGAAAAACTTATGAGGTGACTCCTTCTTGGAAGAAGTCGTATGAAGAATTAGAAATCTTTGAACACGAGGTTACGAAACAATGTATTGGTGTTCGTACACTCTGGCGGTCAGGCAGTATGCGGATTACTCCAAATACCCAAGAAGAAGTTGGATATTTGCAGGAAGCATTAGAACACGATGACGGTGATATGTTTGAACCGCAAGATTTGTTTGAAGAAGTTGAGTTTATGGATTGCTGGGATGGTTGTTCGGAGGACTTAGAGTTCTATGGTGACGCCAATCCTGATGAAGTAGCAATCCGCGAAGAATATGACGAGGGTGATGATTTTATCAGCACTCTTATGGAGAAGTATGGGTATTATCCTATGGACTTAGAAGTCTTTTTGCATAATGCATTAGACATCGAAGAGGTAGACCCAGAAACATACTGAATTAGTCGTGGTGACTGATCGTCGTAAAGACGTAAAACCAAATGATGTAAACTTTATAATGGAGAAATTTATGAAAACATCTACAACTAAGTCGGCTGCTAGTCGCGCATTGGACACCTTTTTATCAGGTGGTACTTTAACTGCTACTCAGATTGCTTCACGTTTCGGCGTTAGCAATCCACACAATGTAGTATATTATCTGCGTAGAAAAGGTTACGCCATTCATTTGAATGAAGGTCGTGCTGGATCTAGAGGTAGAAAGAAATCTGACTTTTACAAGTTAGGTACTCCTACTAAAGCAGTTATTGCTGCAGGTTATGCAGCCCTTGCTCAGTAATGGGGATTGGGGAGACTTCGGTCTCCCCCTACTTCAATGCAAAAACACTATTTCTTTCGGTCAAAACATTACCCTGAAGGTAGATACAATCAGGCACACCCATGCCACATTGTAAGAAAGAGATGGGTTGAACAAGGTTGGTACATAAACTCGTTTTATAGAGTTTCAAGATTTCGAGGCATTAAGTTGCCTTTCATTTCATTTGGACTGATCAGTGGTTACAAACCATACAGAGTTCCTTACATTGCCTTACACTGGGGCAATAAATTTCATATGCCCACATTCCTAGTTAGCAGAAAGATGTTATGGATTAGTTGTGAGTATGGATCTAAAAATCAGTGGAGTTCTCAGAGGAAGATGTTACTTGCTAGAATGAAAAGAGAAAAACAGAAGTTTTCTCGTAAGTAATTACCAAGGGTCTCCTGACATTTTCAGGGATGATGCTAATTTCTCGGATTCATATTTGAATCTCATCTTCATAATCTTTTTTCCTGATACAGCAACACCTATTGACTCATTACCTTCTGCGGTCAATGTAATCGTTGATGCACCCATAAGAGCAGATAGTTTTGGGTTGTCGAGAGGATCCATTAACAAAGTTTCATATGGTTCTTTGTTTCCAATTCCTGTTATCTTTATGTATGGTGGATACACTTCTTCAGCATCCATCCAGTCGCTCAGTAGATAATCTCTCAGTTTCTTTACAGGCATCAACTTCAACTTGGCTATTAAATCGTCTCTGAGTTCAGACATTATATCTGAACCTTTCTGCTCGGTTCTTTGTTTAATAGAAGGGTTGGATCTGATAAAGACTTTCCTTGCTGCAGCACTGGTGTTCGGTAGTCCCAACTCTTTTATACATTTGTCGGTCAGAGTCTTGTTCTTGTCGGCTAACCTAGTTCCCAATGCTCTATCTATTGTTCCAACTCCTGGATTCTTGAAACCGATGTCAGCCTTACCTTTTGTCGCTTTAGCAGATAATCCAAGAAATCCATCAGCTGGACCATTCGTAAACTTTACTAAAATATCAGCTGGATTTTTGTTCTGATCTACTGGTCGTCCGACAGCAAGAGACATTGAGTTAGGTCTGGCAGTCCACCAAACTTTTTCAACCCTGCCTTTATATCCATTGTTCAATGCCCACTTAATGAAGTCTCTTGCCATCGCTTCAGCTTTACCTTGAGCATCATCAACAGCTTCTGGTGTTGATTGTCTGATTCTAGAATCATATTGAGTCTTTGCTGATTGATCGAACCATTTATTTTCATTGAGTTTATACCCAACCCAGATCTCGTTGATGTCAGCAAGGATAGTATTTGCAACCATAGGATTTCCTTTTTTTATATGACTATTTATAGTCAGGAGTATAGATTTCTATCTCCTCGTCCTTTCCTTTTACTTTAATTTTACCGATGGGTATGGAGGCATAAGGGAATCCGAGTCTATCCTTAGTAAATGAGGAATAGATTGTTTTGTAGTCTGCGTAATCACCTCTGGCTGCTGTTGCTTCGAGTCTTGCAGCGAGGTTGACAGCGTCGCCGATGACACTGTAATCAAAACGAGATTCACTACCCATATTACCAACAATGCAGTCACCAGTATTGATACCTGTTCCAACATTGATAGGTGGGAGACCTTGTTCTTTGTATTTTTTCTGTAATTCATTAGTCTTTAATTCAATTTCAATTGCTGATTTAACTGCCATCTCGGCATGATTCTCGCATGGAAGTGGAGCATTCCAAAATGCCATGATACAGTCACCCATATATTTATCAATCGTACCACCATTCTTCAATATTATCTTCGTCATTTGGTCTAGATACTCATTGATCAGTGCAACTAACCCTTCTGGATCGTTATTATTCTTGTAATGTTCAGAGATAGGAGTAAATCCACAAATGTCCATGAACAAAAATGTCATTTCTTTACGCTCACCACCAAGTTTCATCAGTGATGGGTCTTTTGCAAGCATGTCAACCATATCTGGCGACAAATATGTACCGAACTGACCTTTGATCATCTGTTTTTGCTTGAAATTTGTGTAAAATTGAACAAAACTACCGTGTGCAAACACTAAAATTAGCGTTAGAAGGTAAAAAATTGGGTCAAAAAGCAAAAAATACGTGCTGAACATGTAATTTGCACCAAAAATTGCAGCCGAAGCCAATAAAATTGATAAAATTCCACTGATCAGGATTGAAATTTTGCTGAGCATGACTAAAATTACCAATGAGCCGATAATCGTCAACCCAATTTCGTATATTTTAAACTCTGGCAGTCTTGAAATCGTTACACCACCAATCATAGTCTTCAAAAGATTGGCTTGCACGTCATGTGGGTACATTGAACCCATTGGAGTTGGGATTAAATTAGAACCTTCAAAGGTTGCACCGACTATTGCAATGCTTCCATCAGGTATTTTGTCAAGTTCAGTGAATGAATACCTCTTAAATTCATTCCAAAACGCGACATTTACATTTCCCATCTCATCAGTCTTTACAACATCAAACTTTGGAATCCTGACGAAGCGTATTCCGAGTTCATCAGTCTTGATTTGATAGGAAATATCTCCAGCAGCGACTCTTAGAATGTCTAATGCAAGTGCTGGATACAATCTTCCCTCGAAATTTTCAAGCAGTGGTATTCTTCGAGTGATACCATCCGCGTCTGGTGTAGAAGATATTGTTCCATACCCTATTGCAGACTCCATAATCTCTTCACGAGCAAATAGCATACCTGAAAGTTCTGGTCGTATCTCCTCTGCACCTATATCTCCGAATGTAGCATAGCCAGTTCCCTTTGGACGGTATTCAATGTTGGTTTTATTGGATGGTGCAATTGCTACAAGTGCATTTTTCTCGAACAACACATCACCGAAGTCCATATCTCCACCAAGTCTATCTGGTTCTGAGAAGAGTATGTTGAATGCAATGATAGAGTTACCGAGTTTGTAAACCTCGTCAGCCATAACGCTTCTTGGAATAGGATATTGTCCAAACTTTGCAAGACTTTGCTCGTCAATATCTACCAAAACAATTTGTTCTGATGTTTGGATGTCTTGATTTCGTTGTTGTAAATCAAACCAAGAAAGTCTTGCACTTTCTAGGAGAAAAGGATCTACGAGCCTGATCGCGACGAGCACTGCGACAGTGATTATGACATGCCATATCTTCATTGAGAGATATTTATTTTGTTGGTGTCACCTTTATTGATGACTATTGGGTCGAGTAGTTTTCCGTCTTGTTCTATTACTATTTCTGTTTGTGCACTTTGGTCTACAGATATTTCAACGATGTCTGATACTTCTCTCCTCACTACAATTTTTTCGCCATCAACGATTGTAGCGACTTGTGTTACAGTATCAAATCCCTCTGCAGTTCCTTCAATATTAATATCGCCTGTTTGTTGTTCTTCTTTTAGAAGTTCAGTCTCAAGATCTGAATACTGATCAAGAAGATTTTCTAATAGTTCAACATCAAGGAAATTAATATCAAGTTCAGTAAATTCGAGATAATCTCTCTCGAGTTCTTCATCATCAAGTAATACCTCGTCTAAGAAATCTATATCTAATGGATTGATGTTTCTTATTGCACTTGTTGATGCATAGAAATCCTCTACAGACTGCATTTCTTTTGGTGGTGTTATGATCAGAATATTGTCTAGCATATCCAAAGATAAATCTAGGATTGCTGGGTTTGTTGGTGGTAGTTCAGCTACCGATGTTGTTGTAGATTCGAATGGTTTATTTAATACAACATCTCCTGTCATTGTTGATACAATAATCTCTCCAGAAGATATCCCATTAATATCGGGAAGGAGAATCACCAGAGTTCTTCCAAACTCATCAACAGTTACTGTGAAATCTGTTCCACGTATTCCTATCGATGCAGTTGGAGTACGAAGTCTAATGTTCTCCTTCTCGATTGTGCCCAGTGAACCTGTGATGAAACGAGCAGTTCCCTGTGCGAATGTCATAGCCAAATCTGACTTTGTTGGGTCGTCATCAAAGACTACATTATCAATTACAATACGAGTATGTTCAGTCATTCTAAGTTTGCTATCATCTACAAACCTGACCTGCATACGACCCTCGCCAGTGCGAAGGTCGTCTTTTGTAATTACATCAGAACCTTTTTGTGGTTCTAATGATTGTTCTTCTCTAACAATTTCTCTCCAGCCAACCGCACGATCGACTGAACCTACATCGCTAGTTGCAACCTGTGGCAGTACCAGAATCAGACTGGCTAATGCACACGTCTGCATTCGTTTGCGAAGTTCCATCACCATTTACCTCTACTGATAATAAGTCTTTTTGCAGCGTAGATTGTTGATCGATAGTTACATTCCAATAATTACCATCACCAGTTAAGGACATTTCGTGACCGTCATATCCGTCTGCGTCGTATGTTAATGTATTGTTGTCACCAATCCAGTCAACAATGTTACTGAAGCTACCTACATCAATGTCGATAGTGGCTGTGTTAAAGTCGCCATCAATGGTCCAATCGAATGTTCCATTGCTTGCTGCATCATTTGTTCCTACGTTTAAATCAAGTTCATTATTACCACCTGTGATTCCAAGTATGTAATTTCCATCTGTTGCGCCGTATGTGTTGGATGGGTCGATATTCCAGTTGATAGAGTTGGTACTTCCAGCAATATCAATATCTATATCCGATCCTCCTCCAACGATGTCACCAATGATAGAGTTACTTGAACCAACTGTGTCGATAGAGAAAATAATATTATCTCCTTGCAACTTCATTTTGGTCGTGTCAGATTCAGATCCTCCGACTTTGTTACCGCTACCATCTTGAGTAATGTCGATATTCACACCGTCTCCAATTTGGTCGATGTAAATCGCATTATCAGCCCATACAGGCGATGTCCCTGCGTTTACGAGGAACAACATTACAAATATTTTTCTAATGTTATTCATTGCTTACTCCGTTATATGTCCAGAACCCAAGTTGGTTTCCACGTTTTATGAGTTCTAAGACACCTGTTTCTATTGCTCTTTGCGTGGCAATTGATACGCTTTCATTTTGGGCAACACCAGACTCTATTTCTACGAGTTCAGTTCCTTGCTCAATAAATTTGAACACGTCTCCACCGTATGCCGTGGATAATATAGTTTTGCTTGATAAAACCTCAAGTAATACCTCGCCAGTCGCAACACTCACTAAACGAATGTTCACCGTTATTGTATCTCGACTAAATTCTCTACTGGATCCGATACCAAGATATCGTGCACCAGCACCACCAGAATCAGTGCCATGGTCATAACCGACTATGCCACCTGTTATAATCATACCTGCGAAAGTGAGTGCAGGTAATTTTTTTGCACCCTCTCCGTCGTAACTTTGTCGCGTCTGCCTGATTAGTTGACGCTCTTTTGTCAGATCGTCTAAGACTTGACGATCGATAACACGGAAAAAGTTACCGTTTGCAGCACGTGTCAATGCTCTGATCAGATATACATCTGGAGCCTGAGTTACTGCAGTGCTGAATGATGTTCCACCACCAGCGTTTTGTTTTTTCTGTCCTGTCTGATCAGTGAATCTATACACCGCAACAGACGGTTTCCTTACTGGAGGATGAATTGCTATAAGTTCTTTTTCTAATAAAGTAAGTTGTACTTCAGCAGATTCTTCCTTTGGTATCTCCCATCCTGAACCAGTACTGGCACAGCTAGATACCAAAATCCCCAATAGGAATAGTGATAACAGTGACTTTACCGTTCTCATCCGTTATTGTTAACTCCACTTTCTCGCCATCGCTGACGTAAGTTATTCCTGTACCTTCAATATTGAAGGATCCCTCACTACTTGGATTTTCTCCAAACATACTCTCTACTAATTGTCTTGAGAGTGTAGAATAAATTCTGCTCTCAACATTACGAATGAATTTCGCGAGTGTAGTATTCTCAGCGTCTCTTTCAAGTTGTTTTTGTATATCTTCCAGTTCTTGTTTCAGTGCTTCTTTACGAGAAGTTTCTTGGTTTTCAATCGTCAAATAATGAGACGATTGATTTATACCGCTAAACGATGGAGATTTAAACTTATGTTCTTTTGGTGTACCGTGTGCAGGCACTGCTATTAGCAATAGTGCCATCACAAAAACAAACATCAATCCATATACGTTAGCGTTTCTTTGGTTTCTTTTCATCCTCTAACCCCTTCACCTCGATAGCTGTATCCAGCTTTTCTTGTAGGCGAATAATGTCGTTATCTAACATGCGCACACGATCGATTAATGCAATCAATGTAGTTTGCGCGTCCTCTAAATTTGCTTCAATTTTCTCTGTGATTGTCTTCCAGACATAGTAAACCATATACAGCATACCAATTGCTGCAACTATCGGAAATCCGAAGTCTTTAATTGCGGTTACGATATCCATTAGTCTCTCCTTGCATCTGTTTTACCATCTGCTCTGGAGATACGATTCAATGACGGTCTAATTCCTAATACAACACACATGGTTGTATCAAGTCTAATTAAGTCATGGTTCATTGTTTTGATACGATTATCGAGTGCTTTCACGATCCCGTGCATACTATTCACCTGATCAATAACACCAGCCATAATGTATCGTAAGGTTAGGAACATGAAGAAACCACCAACAATGGCACTTGCAATTGGGAATCCCAACTCGCCCACTAGGGTAAAAATTTCTTCCATATTTTCTCTCTCTTTAACATATCAATGCTTGACAATCAAGACATGATATAGTACGATACTATTTATAATCAAGCTGGTATTTCTAGCATAAATAAGAGAGATAATTAGTTATGGAAAGACCAGTGGAAATAAAACCTCAAACCCTTGCAGACTGGATGAAGTTTATTAGATTTCATCCTGACCTAGCTGAACGATTTATGGATTGTTTTTGGGAGAGTCAACTTGAAAGTAAAGGTCATTTACTTTCTGCATTAAAAAATATTGGACACTTAGGTAACACATATATCTTTGGTGGTTGGTATGGCATTCTTGCAAAACTTATAGAAGACTCTGATAACCTTTCTCATTCTGCTCTTGTTTCTATTGATATAGATCCAATATGTGATTGGGTCATTTCAAACACATACAGCAAACCGACATCAATAGCCCCATTTACTGCAGACATGGGCTCGTTTAATTATTCAAATGCACATGTACCAGACACTGTAATCAATACTGCAACTGAACACGTGACGCAAGATACATACGATGCGTGGTGGGATAAAATACCAGAAGGAACTTTGTATGTATTACAAGGTAACAATTTTTGGGATGACCCAGAGCATATAAGATGTGCACACAACATAGAAGAATTTAAAAGAATTAACCACTGCAAGGATACACAAACAGAGTTTTCTTTTCCTTGTGGTGGTCCAAATAATTCTGAGTTCTCAAGATTTATGGTATTAGGATATAAATGATTACACTGATCACAACTTATTTTGAAGACCCATACAGATTAGATTTCTTTATACAAAATAATTATAATGAAGATTTCTTTTCAGAATTAATTATTGTTGATGATGGATCTCCCAATTCACCTGCAATTGATATTGTAAAAGATTACCCAGACAAAAATATAAGTTTGTTTAGAGTTAAAAAAGACATAGGTTTTAATTCTCATGGTTGTCGTAATCTTGCAATGAAGCATGTAGAAACAGAGTGGGCATGGTTAACAGATGTAGACCGAGAAGGCATTGATGAATGTGCTGAGATTGTTAGTAGATATATTGAATCTCACAGACACGATGAATATTATAACTTCTTACTCGGTAAGAAAAAAGAAGTAACACACAATGATTATTGTATAAGAACAGAGGACTTTTGGAAGTCTGGTGGATATGACGAAGAATATGTAAATATGCATATGGGCGATAGAATCTTTATTGAACGATTAAATTCATACTTGACACCCACAACAATACCATATATAATAAATCCGACTCGAAAACAACGTGTGTGTAAGTATAGAGATATCGGGATTACTGTATATCCTGATGATAATACTATGCTTCATCCGAGAATTGATAGAGAAAAACTAAAACAAATAGATGATACAGTAAAACATAGAAACAAAAATCCTGAAACATGGATTCGTGATAACATTATTAATTTTGATTGGGAACAAATTATATGAGTGATTTAGATAAGGCACTTCTATTGCGCGATGCAATGGACGATGTTTTCAGTCCTACTTTTTGTTTCGCTAAATGGTATCATACAACTATTTACTTACAGACAGGTATGACACATTCCTGTTATCATCCAGCACCACATAAAATACCATTAGAAGGATTGGCTGAAAATCCTTCAATGTTACACAACACACCACACAAGAAAGATGAACGTAAGCAGATGCTAAACGGTGAAAAGTGTGTTGGATGTAATTACTGTTGGAATGTTGAAGCTATGGGTGAGGATTATATTTCTGACCGTGTGATCAGAAGTGCATCTCTTTACAAGAAAGAAAGAATGGATAATATCATTGCTTCTGATTGGGATATGGATGTAAATCCAGATTATATCGAACTTGCCTTCAGTAATGAATGTAATTTTAAATGTGGTTATTGTCATCCTAATTCTTCGTCTCGATTTATGTCAGAGATTAAGAAATTTGGACCATATGATATGGTGAAGAATCATAGACTCGATATTGATTGGTTCAAAGCATACGAAGAAGGTCAAAACCCTTATGTAGAAGCGTGGTGGAGATGGTATCCAGAAGTTGTTAAGACTCTGAGTATTCTTAGACTTACTGGTGGTGAACCACTTATGCATAAATCAACTTGGAGATTATTTGAAGAATTACATAGAAACCCTCAACCGCATTTAGAATTAAACATAAATACCAATCTTGGTGTTAAAGAGAAGTTCGTTGACAACCTTGTAGGTAATGTAAATCTGATCAGAGAGAAAAAGGGAGTCAAAAGTTTTGCTCTGTATACAAGTATTGATTGTTGGAATAAAAGAGCAGAATATATTAGAACTGGATTGAAACTTGATTTGTGGGAGAGAAACTTCCACACTTATGCGATGGGTACGAAAACACCAATCAATCTTATGATAACCTTCAATGCATTGACTGTATCTACATTCAAAACATTGTTGGAGAAAATTTTAGAATGGCGTAAACAATACGAGGGAATCATTGTTCCAGATAGCACATCAAAGAGAACAATTCGATTCGATACACCATACCTCAAAGAACCACTTCATTATGATATGAATATTTTACCGAAAGATGAATTCATGCCGTATATGAAAGAGAGTTTAGATTTCATCGAGCAAAATATAGACGACTCCGATCCAACTATGTTTCAGACTGTTGAGTTTGAGAAGTTCAGACGTGTTCACGATTATATGAAAACAAGTGATTACGGTGAAGAAAAATTAAACGAAGGTCGTAAAGATTTTTACAATTGGTTCAATGAACACGACCGCAGAAGAAACACTAATTTTTTGGAGACATTTCCCGAATATGAAAATTTTTATAACAGGTGTCGCAGGATTTCTGGGCAGTCACCTAGCTGATAAGTTTATTCAACTCGGACATGATGTTGTTGGAGTTGATAATCTTGTTGGTGGGTTTAAACAAAATCTACACCGCGACGTAAAATTTTATCAAGCTGATTGTTGCGATCAAGTCTTAATGAAAGACATGATGGCTCATGAAGAAATAGATGTTGTTGTGCATTGTGCAGCAACCGCACACGAAGGGTTTTCTGTTTTTAGTCCATCATTTATTACTCGAAACATTTATGAAGCAAGTGTATCTGTGATCAGTGCAAGTATTGCAAACAATGTAAAGCGTTTTGTTTTTTGTAGCAGTATGGCACGTTATGGTAAACAGACAGGAACACTCAATCAATTTAAAGAAGACATGAAACCGATGCCAATAGATCCTTATGGTATTGCAAAGGTTGCAGCAGAGGATACATTGAAGTGCCTCGCTGATGTTCATGGAATGGAATATAATATTGCAGTTCCACATAACATCATTGGCGAACGTCAAAAGTTTGACGATCCATATCGTAATGTTGTAAGTATTATGGCGAACAGAAACTTACAAGACAAACCTGCAATCATTTATGGAGACGGTGAACAGAAGCGTTGTTTTTCTTATGTGGGTGATTGTGTATCTTGTCTAGTCAAAATGGCATTAGATAAAGAAATAGTAAATGAAGTAATTAATATTGGACCAGACGAAGAAACTATTACAATAAATGATGTTGCAGAATTAGTAGCAAAAACTTGTAAGTATAAAGGTGAACCTATATATAAAGATGAAAGACCATTGGAAGTAAAGTTTGCAACTTGTAGTAGTTCAAAAGCAAGACGTTTGTTAGATTATAAAACTTCTACAACACTACAGGAAGCTGTCAAGAAAACTGTTGATTATATTATAGAAGTTGGACCAAAACCATTTGATTATGCATATAGATTAGAAATTGAAACTGATAAAACTCCAACTACGTGGAAAGACAGAGAGATGTAAATGAATTTGATGTTTGAAGATTTCAAAGAACGAAGAAATCTAATTAATTGTGATGATATGACCAAAGGCGGTCAACCTAGATTTCAAGTAAGTCCTATGATTAACACAATGTGTAGGATGAAATTTCAGTCTGATTTGATAGAGCATACTGATGATAATTATTTAATCGCTACTGGTGTGAACGGCTCGATTGCTAATTGGGCAAAAGGATCGTTTCTCTCTGAGAAATCTATGTTTGATTATCTTTCTGACAACTATCTAAAGAAACTCAGAGATGGAACTGCTATGTTTCTTGCCGACTTTTCTTTAGAAGGTTATCATGTAGACTGGCTCTTCGATTGGTTTCATGCAGAAGCGAAACGGTTACATATCCCTGACCAATGTATAGTTTATGTAACAGGTAATATGTTAATTGCTGAGCAGTATGAAGAGTATGCAGATATGAGAGGAATAGAAGATAGAATTAAATGTATTCCCTATGCAGGATTTGAAGAGTTTATATCTATTCAAAGATTAAAAACAAAACAATACACAATTGATGATGATATTCTATTCAAAGAGCAAAATAAAACATGGACATTTAATTGCCCACAAAAACGAGCAAGAAACCACAGAGTAGAATTCTTTGATAAGATGGCAAAAAATGGTTTAGTATCAAAAGGATTATGTAGTTTTCCTGAACGCGGTATTTACATATTGGGCGAAGAACACGACAAAGATACTGGTTATTATATTGGAAGAGTCCATCCAGAATATTGCCTGAAGACTTTTGTAACTGTTGTAAGCGAACCACAGTATTATGAAGAAGAATTATCAACATTTACTAGCGAAAAAGTTTTTAAACCTATTGCATTAGGTCATCCATTTATTGTACTTGGTGGACAGCGTTCATTGGAAGTATTAAAAAGCAGAGGTTATGAAACCTTTTCAGATTATTGGGATGAATCTTATGATACACTTCCTGACAATCAACGTATGGATGCGATTATTGAATTGTTGAAATATATAGACTCTATAGAAAACAAAGTTGAATGGTATAAATCATTAAGACCAGTATTAGAACATAATCTTGATCAGTTTAAAGAAAACTGTTCAAAAGAGGATATTGCAATTACAGAATTAAAGAACTATTATCAGGAGTATTTTTACGACCACAAAATACACCAGTTGGAGTATTTTTATGATTAAACAAGAACAAATCAGATTAATGAAAGGGTTAATTAAACATTTGGACTCAGGTACAAATGTTGATGCAGGTGGTATAATTAAAAATCCAGTTGATACTTATACTTCTGTGGATAGATTTAATTTAGAATGGGAAAAGTTTTTTCAAGATTATCCACAAATAATTGGCATGTCTGGTGATTTACCTGAACCAAATAGTTTTGTTACAATAAATGATTTCAATGCACCTATTATTGCAACACGAGATTCTCAAGGAAAATTTAGAGCATTTTATAATGTTTGTACTCATAGAGGTTCTGTGATAGAAGAAGAACAAAGTGGTGTGAAGGCAAAATTCACTTGTCCTTTTCATGCATGGACATTTAATAATGAAGGAGATCTAATTGGATATCCTAGAAAAGAACATTTCGGTAAAATTGATAAAGAATGTTACAAACTAACTGAATTGCCATGTTTAGAAAAGCACGGTTTCTTATGGGTTCATCCAAACCCAAAAGGAGAAATTAATATAGATGAGTTATTTGGTGATGAATTAAATGAAGAGTTTACCTCTTGGGGTAATTTTGATAAAATGGTTAGGTCTCATGGAGATGAATACATTACAGATATGAATTGGAAATTAGCAATCGATACGTTTGGCGAAACTTATCATTTTCAATTCATACATAAAGATTCTCTCTTTGAAAATGTATATGGCAATCTACAAATGTTTGATACCTTTAAGAGAAATGCTAGATCTATTATTTGTAAAAGAGATATGGATGAAATTAGAAAACTTCCTGAAGAAGAATGGAGTATTCTTCATGCAGCTTTACCTATTTACTATTTGTTTCCTAATATTATTTTCATACCAACAGTCGAGGGAGCATTCTTTATTAAGGTTTATCCTTTAGAAAACTCTCCACATAAATGTGTTTCAAAGATTTCATTTTATTTTCACCCAGAAGTTATAGAGATTGCAGACAAGATGGGAGTTTGGAACACAAATAAAAAGTTAGGTTCTAAATTTAGTATTCCAGAAGATCAGAATCCGCTACAGGCAGTTGCTACTGTTTTTGGTGAAGTTATTAGAGATGAAGATTTTGAAGTTGCTGAAAAAGCATACAAAGGAATTAGATCTGGTAATATTAAGAATTTAACTTTTGGAAGAAACGAACAACCACTTCATTTTTATCACAACACATACAGAGAAGTTTTAGGTTTGGAAAAACTTCCACTGTTAGAGGCATAATATGAAGTATCTTATAGGTACTGGATGCAGTTTTACAAGTGGACAAGGTTCTTGTAGTGCCGAATTCCACAGCGAACATGGTGATAGAATATACCACCACAATACTGGCATACCAAATATTGATGATGAAGAAAAGAGAAACTCTTGGGTTAGACTTGTTGCAGAAGAGATAGGTTATGAACCTATTAATCTTGGGGAGAAAGGAAGAGGAAACAGAGCAGCTGTAAAGGAACTTTATCTCAATAATATAGATCCTCGTGCAGAAAAGATTGTAGTATTCCAAATGAGTGGTATGGCTCGTTTTGATTGGGTGCACATAGACGAAAACATTAAATGGGGTAATTTCTTTCCAATTTTTCCAAACCTTGAAGGTAATGAGTTTTGGCAAGGGTATGCAAAACACGGAAGTAGCGACCAACAACAAGCAATCGATTGTTTACTTAATATTGCAGAGATTCAAAACTGGTGTAAATTAAACAATGCAAAACTTTTAATGTTCTCAGGATTTGATACACAGATAGATCCTGATATACTTTCCACGTTGATACATCCAATTAAAAGTCACTTTACAAACATTGTTGATTGGGGTTACTTTTGGAAGCCACTAGGTAATCGTACTATAATGGAACTTCTTGTACGAGAATCAGAGCCTGATTTATCTGAAGAAGAGTTACAACCTATTATAACTTTCGACTACTTTAACAGATATAAAAAGCAAGGATTTGCAAAAGGTCTGATCAGTCCATGTGGTCACCCTTCTCATTTCGGTCATAAACGGATAGCAGATTTGGTTACTGAAGAAATTATGAGGAGAAGGTATGTCTAAGTTATTACAAGGTAATACACTCTCACACGATAATGCCAGTCCTCTTTGGCTATCATCTGACTCTCCAGAAGAGTTCAAGAAAAATAGTATAGAAAGTGGTTTCAGAGAAAGATGGAAAAATATAAAAATAACCTATGATTTAAACGAAGAAGGTTACAGAGCAAAACAATGGTCGGAAATTGACTGGTCTGAATCTATTGCTATGATTGGTGATTCCCATACGTTAGGTCTTGGAATTCCTTATGGGCATACTGTAACCGAACAACTCAGCAAGAAACTTTCAAGGAAAGTAATTAATCTTGGTGTGGGCGGTTGTTCGAATCTTTTTATGCTTTATAATGCTGTGAATGTTTTGGAGCATTTTAATCCATGGGGTATGATAATACAATGGTCTGCTGCAGAAAGGTTTCCTCGTTTTTCAAATCCAAATCCAGGAAATTCTGGCGTTCAACATTTTGGAAGTTGGAATCTTGATAACATTTATTACAAAAGACTTTGGGTGAAAGAAGATAATTTCTTATTTCATGACAGGTTTATAAAACAAACTGCAAGACAACTAAATATTAATAGGTTTTTGGATTATGTTCCAGAAGCGTGGAAAAATGAATATGACACAGATAACACTCTCGTTTGGAGAGGGGATTCAGGAGAAAATTATGCTAGAGACAATATACACCCAGACGGTGTCATTTATAAAAAATGGACTGACATCATTCATGGGGATATTATCAAAAATGGTTGGTTGGATTAAAACTAAAATACAGGAATGGAAAGCAAAACGTGCTTTTAAAAAACGGTTGAAAGAATTACGTGAAAAAGATCCATTTATTTATGATTGACTTTGAAGACTCCTTGTATTAAACTTTGTAAGCTAAACAAAGAAAATATTTGTATTGGCTGTTTCAGGTCAATAGAAGAAATTACAAGTTGGAGAAACCTTTCTTTGGAAGAGCAGAAGCAAGTAATAGAAGTTGCGAAGAAAAGAAGATTATGATAAGAGATAAAATAGCAATGGGAATGACAAAGTTCTTCCGTTTTATAGCGGACACTTTCTTTGCCAAAAGATATGGACACAGAGCAGTTGTATTGGAAACTGTTGCAGGTGTTCCAGGAATGGTTGCAGGTATGTGGCTACATTTTAAAAGTCTACGAAGAATGAAAACTGGTTATGGTCCAGATATCAGAGAGATGTTAGCAGAAGCAGAAAATGAAAGAATGCACCTTATGTTCTTTATTGAAATTGCTAAACCAAATTTCTTAGAAAGAATTCTAGTATTACTTGCACAAATATCATTTATGTTCTATTACTTTATACTCTATATTATAAGTTATAGACTAGCACATAAAATGATAGCGTACTTTGAAGAGGAAGCAGTTAGGAGTTATACAGATTATTTGGCACTTGTTGAAAGTGGTCAAGTAGAAAATGTTCCTGCTCCTCAACTAGCAATAGACTATTATAAGATGGACAAAAATGCAAAACTGAGTGATTTAATTAAGAAAGTGAGAGCAGACGAACAGCATCACAGTAAAGTAAATCACAGGTATGCAGATGCTTAAATGGGGTATTGCAGCTGGTACTCACGATGGCTCATTGGCTGTCGTAGAAGATAATAATATTCTTTTTGCAAGTCATAGCGAAAGATACAGCAGAAAGAAAAACGACCCACACCTAAATTCAGATTTAATTCACAAAGCGTTAGAATACGGACAGCCAGATATAATTTACTGGTATGAAAATCCGTATAAAAAAGCACTTAGAAAATTTGTCGCTGATCAGCCGAATAAATGGATGAACCCTCGAAAATATCTAAGTGAGTATGGTATACAAGGAGATATAAGATATGGAAACCATCACAAAAGTCATGCAGCAGCTGGGTTTGCGACTTCTAAATTTGATTCTGCTGCCGTTCTTGTTATTGATGCTATTGGTGAGTTTACCACTACTTCTATTGGAATATATGAGACTGATGGAAGCAATAAAATTATCGGCAAGAAACTTTATGCGAGGAGATATCCCCAATCACTCGGACTCTTCTACTCAGCAATAACAGATCGCGTTCAATTAAAAGCAAACGAAGATGAATACATCCTTATGGGTATGTCAGCTTATGGAAAGCCAACCTATGCAGAGGAAATGCGAAAGATGTTACAATACAACTACAACTTTCATAATGGTTGTAGAAAATTCTTTCCACAGGCTGATCATTTCGATCTTGCAGCATCTGCACAAAAAGTTTATGAAGAAGAATTTATCAAACTTTTAAGTTATACAGAAACAATTACCAAATCAGATAACCTAGTTCTCATGGGCGGTTGTGCATTAAATTGTCTAGCAAACAGACACGTTCATAAGTTTTTTAAAAACGTCTGGGTGATGCCAAATCCTGGAGATGCAGGAAGTTCTATTGGTGCGATTGCAGCTGGTGAAATGCAAATGTTAAACTGGAACACACCATATCTTGGAGAAGAAATAAAAGGTAAGTATCCAATCAAACATATTATGGAAGAATTATTGGAAAACAATATTGTAGGTGTTGCAAATGGTAAAGCTGAGTTTGGTCCAAGAGCGTTAGGTAATAGAAGTCTATTTGCCAATCCTACAGGTCAAGAAATGAAAGACCTTGTAAACAAAATAAAACAACGGCAAGAGTTTAGACCTTTTGCACCTGTTATTTTAGAAGAGGATGTTCACAAACACTTCTACGTTGAAAAGGGATTTTCAAGTCCTTATATGCAATATATAGTGAAGGCAAAAGACCGTGAAATGTATCCAGCTATCGTACATAAGGATGGAACAAGCAGGGTACAGACTGTAACAAGAAAACAGCATTCAGGTCTTTATAGATTGCTAAAACAATGGAAGAAACACACAGGAATTCCTATGTTACTAAATACTTCTCTGAACATAAAAGGCGAACCAATGGTAAATAGCCGAAAAGACGCGGATTTATTTGAAAAAAGGTATGGCGTAAAAGTCGTTTCGTAATAAATAAAATATGTCTGCTAAGATTATACAGTTCCCAAAGAAGTATAGGGAGACAACTCCTCTTGGAGTAGCTATCAAACTTTATTCTGAAGAAGAGGTAGAAATGGTTCTATTTTGCCTTAACATCTTCGGCGATTCTGACAACCCAATCACACAATCAGATTTAAGATCTGCCGATCCACAATACACACTTGATTGTATGAAAAAAGCACACAACAGCTTTTTGCTATCACACGATGCAAAAGCTATAATTTCTTACATTATGAAAAATGTGACAGACGTGACACCCAAATCACAGGGGGCTAGATTATAACGATTAACCCACTAACCATAAGGTCTATAAATGTCGAGACGCAAACCCAGCCTTCAACTAATTCAAGACGCAAGTCAACAACAATTCAAAAAAGGAAACAATAGACTCCAACCAAAAATATCTGACTTAGATATATTCGACCCACTAACACCAACCCAGAAAGCATTTTATGATGCTTATCCAACCTCTTCCTGCATGTTATTACACGGTTCAGCTGGAACAGGTAAAACTTTTATCGCACTATACAAAGCATTAGAAGAAGTTCTAGACAAAGGCACATCTTACAGTAAGGTTGTCGTGTGTAGATCTGCAGTCGCATCGAGAGACATCGGTCACCTTCCTGGAAATGAAGTAGAAAAAACCGAAGTATATATGAGACCATACATTGATATGTGTCAAGAATTATTCCCTGATAAACAACAAGCGTTTGAACGCTTACAAGAATCAAAACGTATTGATTGGATGATCACATCTTTTGTAAGAGGTATTACACTTGATGATGCAATCATTATTGTAGATGAATGTCAGAATATGAATGATATGGAATTGAATTCAATTATGACTCGTATTGGACACAGAAGTAAGGTCATCTTTGCAGGTGATTTCAAACAATCAGATTTATATGCAAAACGAAACGATATGTCAGGTCTCCAGAAGTTTATGGTGATTGCTGACTTGATGCCTTCATTCAAGGTATTTGAATTTACACCTGAAGACATCGTTAGAAGTGATATTGTAAAAGAATATATTCTCGCCAGAGAACAATACGAGGCACAATACACAACATAAAACGCTTGACTTTTTACTCTATTGTGGTATAATAGTAAGATTGCCCATGGAGTACAAATGTTCAAACATGTAAAAGAACTTGCAGATTTTGCAAACAGTAAGACCTCGCCAGACGGTAGTAGACGTTACTATACTGCTTCTGGCGAGGCATACCCATCCGTCACCACAGTACTCAGCGTCCTAACACGTCAAGCCATTATGGAATGGAGACAACGTGTTGGAAGTGAGGAAGCCAATAAGGTAAGTAGAAAAGCATCGACTCGTGGTACTAAGATACACTTATTGTGTGAAGATATACTAAACAATAAAGAGATTGATATGTCAAATATGTCTTTACTTGATAAGGAAATGTTCAACAAATTTAGACCACTTTTAGATCGTATAGATAATATTCATGGTCAAGAGGTTGCACTATACAGCGACCATTTACGCTTGGCTGGTCGTGTTGATTGTATTGCCGAGTATAATGGAAAGCTGTCAATCATTGATTTTAAAACTGCAGCTAAACCAAAACGTAAAGAATGGATTGATAATTACTTTGCACAAGCTGCAGCATATGCTATAATGTATGAAGAAAGAACAGATATTCCGATTGATCAGAGCGTAATTATGATTGCTGTCGAAGGAGACGAACCACAGGTGTTTACAGAAAAACGTGATAACTATGTAGAGTTACTACTCAATGCAAGAGATATCTGGGAAAGCGAGAATGTCTCAGAGTAGTTTAAGAACACTTCCAAATTTTACATGGGAAGACTGGCTAAAGTTTAAAGATCCATCCGAGAAATGGGGTCTTGCAGATTTTGCAGTTAAAGAAGTTTCTTTTGATTGTGATGTTGAGAAATTAATCACCTCATTTGAGTATTGGTTTGCTAATTATGCATGCAAACCAAAATCATTTTATTCAGACAAATTTGTTGGGTGTGATACAAAAGACTTTCCAGAACATTTTGAAATCCCACTAAAACTGGCTTGGTTGACTCGAGTCTATTTTACTGTGGGTTACAAATACCCAATGGGTCTTTTCTGGTTTCCAAGAGAAGCAAATGAAAGATGGATAATTCATCCTGGAGGTGGCAGACAAAAAGTATTGAAGATGTTTTGTTCTGAAGATGATAGAATAGAGTTCCTTACATTCAACACTGGTGGTAAACGAATTTCATTTAAAGAAATATTTACGAAAAAAGATCGGTTCGATACATGGGCGAGAGATATCTTACAAGCAGATTATATGCTCAACTGGGTCGCTGAGAAAGGCACAATAATACCTCATTGTTTGTTTAACTCTAGTCAGAACAATGAGCATTGTAGAGAATCTTGCGAAAGGTTAGTTGAAATTCTAAATAAATATAACATAAGTGTCAATGGAGAGATAGTATCTTCTCTAGGAAGTACACCATTGAACATTATAACAGATGGAAGCATCGAATCTAAACTTCGAGCCTATATGCTTCTGCCATTTTTTGAGATATATGATGAGTCAATACTCACAAAATACGAAATCGAATATATTACCTGATATGGGTAGAGCAGTCATCGAAGTATTCGGTGGTTGTAATTTTAAATGTGATATGTGCCCACAATCAGTTGGTCGAGGGAAAGATTGGACTCGTAAAATGCCACTCGACCTTTTTGAGAATATCCTAAAACAACTTAACGGAAAACCAATTATCAACCTCGAAGGTTCAGGTGAACCGACGATGGCTAAAGATTTATACAAGTATGTTCAGCTTTGTACTGATTATGGGTTTGATAGTTTCATTTATACCAATGGAAGTAAACTTACAGGAGATCTCCTGAAGCAATGCATACTGGCTGGACTTAAATTTATTCGTTACAGTTGTATTGGTTATGATAATGATACATACAGTCATTGGATGAAAAACAAAAAGGGACACAGCTTTGATGACTTGATGGGACGTATTCAAGAAGCAAAAGAATATATTTCAGAGGTTGGAAGCGATTGTAAAATTTCTACCTATCATCTAATCTTAGACAACGAACAATTAAAAGAACAAACAAAACTCTACCAAGATAATGTTGTAAATAAAATGGGGATTACTGGCTACATTTGGAAGATGCACAATTGGAGTGGTAATTACGATCCAGCTTATGGAAGAGAAGCTGAAACGAAAAGAACTTGTGGCAGACCATTTAGTAATGAGATTACAATTCGTTCTGGCGGTAATGATGGAAAGCGTGGTGGTGTTACTCCTTGTTGTCAAACTATGGGGCAACCTAATGAAGCGAAATCAGTATTAGGTCATGCAGACGAGATGAGTCTTGTAGATATCTGGTATGGTGAAGAATATGAAAAACTCCGCGAAGGTCATAGAACAGGAGATTATCCAGACTATTGTAAGTCTTGCGACTTCTTGTACGATAATCCTGAAGTCCTTGTTTGGAGTAATGATAGTGAAGCTAAAGTCAATCATATGTTAGGGACAGATTTTGATTTGCGTTGAATGGAAGGCTCGTCCAGGATATGGCGATATGACTTCTCCTTGCTCTTACATTAATAATCTTGCAGAGAAAACTGGCGAAAATGTTTTGCTTCTTTGGTGTTTCCAAAACGAGAAAGGAGTCAAGGATATCTATGAAAAAGAGGACAGCGAAGAATTAGAGTTTAGACTTCAAACTATTTTTGATATTATGAAAACTCAGGATGTTCACCTCGAAATAAAATACGGACACAATCTACCTTACAAACACAGTAACTTACCATACCATAAATTTCATAACTATCGTCTTTGTGATCAGAAACATAGATGGAAGGGCGGTGGCGGTTATGTAACATTCGTCACAACAGAGAACAATAAGGTACAATTTAAAGATTATGAAAAGGCACATCATAAGGTATGGAAAGACCCAACTAATAATAACTGGAAACCTTTATATCACCAGTTTGACAACGTGAAGTTTGTAGATTATGATACACCAATATTGGAAGCAATTAAAACATTACAAGAAACAGAACTAATGATTAGTTATGACGGTTCTGCTTCTTCCCTCGCGAGAATCCTTGGAACGCCTAGTTATATCCTATCTGGTCGTCCAGAGCACACTCTATCGGATTTTCCAAACGCATTGATCAGTAAAAAACTTGACTTTTTAGCAAAAGAAATGTATGATATACAAGAGATTTGCCTAGAAAAGATAGATGAATCTGAAGAAGGTCTAAAAGACTTCTTGACTAATTATACAATTTAAGGTATAAATAAGGAGTTCGTTGAAGCGAATCAAAAGGTATGCAGGACGTGGGTGCAATTCCCACCACCTCCACCACCATTAAAAGTTTTTTTCATGGGGGTGAATTAGGATCGACTGGTATTGATTAGATAAGTGGAGAACAGGTGTGCAAGCAACCTCTAACTATCCGTATGGATTTGGTAGGAATCGTAAGAACTAAATCAAACGCAAACGATAACTTTGCATTTGAGGATTACGCACTAGCTGCATAATCACTCGGGGTCAGAGGACGCCTAGCAACAGAAGTCCTCATTTTTAGAAAAGGAGACTGTTTATGAATTTTCTAGACACATTCGGTGCGATACTTATCGCACTGGCTACAAACCCTATCGCTGATATTGAATCGCATACAGGTATGAATGTCGAACCGCAAGTTGCTTGTTTGGCACAAAATATATACCATGAGGCTCGAAACGAGTCTACTGCTGGAATGTTGGCTGTTGCAGATGTAACTATGAACCGAGTGAAAGCCGAAGAATTTCCAAATACAGTTTGTGAAGTAGTTTATGAAGCACCACATTATGTATCGAAAAAAGACGGAAAGCGATATCCTTACAGACATCGCTGTCAATTCTCTTGGTATTGCGACGGCAAACCAGATACTGTTACCAATACGAAAAAGTATAGAGCCATTTATATGTTATCACTTTATGCAATGAAGTCAAAAATGGATCTAACAGATGGTGCACTTTTTTATCATGCAGATTATGTGAACCCAACTTGGGCAGAACGAATGAAAATTACAGCTAAGATTGATACACATATATTTTATACACCAATGGATTAAGAATGCATATTGTTGTTACTGGTGGTTGTGGTTTTATCGGAAGCCATTTAGTTGAGTTATTTGCAGAAGCAAGTTACGAAGTCACCGTTATAGATGATCAAAGAAATGGTAAGTTTGTTACACACAGACCGAATGTTCATTATATGTTCGAAGATGTTTGTAGTGCTATTATACCACCATGCGACGCTATTGTTCATCTAGCCAATACGCCTAGAATTAGGATGTCGTTTGATAATCCTGCAGAGTCTATTTTAAATAATATAAACCCAACAGTGGTTGTCTGCGAGTATGCTTTGAGGTATAATTGTCCATTATATTTTGCAACATCATCAAGCAATATTTTTAGCGATGCATACTCAAATCCTTACACCTTTGGAAAAGCCATGTGTGAGGAAACATTGAATTTTTATCAGAGAAGTTTTAATTTGCAATATCACTTAATGTACTTTTACAACGTATATGGTCCAAGAGAAGCAGACTACGGAGAACACAGTACTGTGATCAGAGCATTTAAAAACCAAGTTGAACGAGGTGAGAGTCTCAGGATATTTGGCACTGGTAATAAAACTAGAGATTTTACATGGGTTGAAGACGTTGCCATGGGAGTTGCAAATCTCGTTAGTGCGGAAAAGAAAATTAAAGAAGCGCATTTCGGATCTAACAATCCATATTCAATTCAACAAATAGCTGATGCATTTGATCATCCTATTATATACGAATTTGATAGGAAAGGAGAAGCCGAACATACGCGATGCGATCAACCCTATATAAAAAGGAGTCAAGATGCCATTGAATATATTAGAGAATGGAAACGGAGATACGATGCCAAAAGTTGTAGTTGATAATGATATGAATACAGACCCATCAGAGGTTACTGATGAATATCTCATCACCAAACAATTTAAAAGTTCGTCTGATTTCTCACAACACATAGAAAAAGAAGCTGTGAGAACTAAGTCAGGTTATATTGATACTATTGTTGCATTCTGTGAAAACAATAATATGGAAATAGAATCTGTTAAAAAATTGCTTACTGCGAACTTAAAAGAAAAGATTGCAGTTGAAGCAGCTGACCTTAATCTTCTCAAAGGAGAGAAGTCTGGGAAGTTGCCTTTGTAATGGATCCGTTTGAAGTTTACAAATTATATCTTGCTCTCAAACTCCACTTTACAACCGAAAAATACGATATTACAAAAACACGTGGTGGTGTAAAGGCGAGTGAGAAAGCATTCCTGAAAAGGAAAGATATTATAACAATGCGTAAACTTGCACGTGATTATAAAAAGAAAGAGATTATTGATTTGCTTGTAGCTAACTTTGTTTCTGGAGATAAATGGGGTGGAATTTTTGACACTCGTGCTTCAGAAGTTTATCAAGAATGGAAGTCGCGAAAAGCAAGAAGAGTTTATCAGTTCGAGCAAGATGTCGAACTGTTAAAGTTAGAGATGGAAAAAGAATCTATCTCTAATCCGTTTGTCGCTGATCAAGGACAACATGCATTAGTATATCGTCTATATCTTGGAAAAAAAATTTCAATTGAGACGTTAGTTTTGCTTGACAAATTGTTTAAAATGAGCGATAATACACCAGATATCTTCTTAGAAGGCATTCATTTGCTCATAAGAAAATATCGACCATTTGTCAAATTAACAGACGAAATGAGATATATAGGTGAGAATCTTTATAAATAACTCGTCCGCTGATAAAGGACAAAATATACAACGTAAATATAACGCTATACAGGAGAAAAAATATGTCGTTTAATACACTGTCTGACTTGCGTAAAGCAAGAGGTTCTTTCGACAACCTAATGAAAGAGGTCGAAAAAATAGATGCCCCTCAAACCAACTACAAAAAAGACGATGGTAACGAGTGGAAACTCTCAGTAGATTCCGCTGGTAACGGTTATGCCGTTCTTCGTTTTTTACCTGCCCCAAAAGGCGAGGAACTTCCATGGGTTAGAATGTTTAATCATGGGTTCCAAGGTCCAACTGGTAAGTGGTACATCGAAAACTCCCTCACAACTCTTAACCAACAGGATCCAGTTTCTGAATTGAACAGCGAACTGTGGAACAGTGGTGTCGAGGCAAATAAAGATCTGGCTCGTAAACAGAAGCGTAGACTTTCTTACTATGCAAATGTTCTTGTTGTAAAAGATCCTGCTAATCCTTCAAACGAAGGACAGGTAATGCTTTACAAGTTCGGTAAGAAAATCTTTGATAAAATCAAAGACGTTATGCAACCTCAGTTCGAGGACGAAACTCCAGTAAACCCTTTTGATTTCTGGGAAGGTGTTAACTTCAAACTAAAAGCAAGACAAGTTGATGGTTATAGAAACTATGACAAGTCTGAGTTTGAGTCAACTCCTACACCTGTCGCTGAATCTGATGAAGCGATTGAAGAACTCTGGGGTACTCAGCATTCTCTTGCAGAAATCGTAGATCCTAAAAACTTCAAGTCTTATGAAGAGTTGAAAACCAAATTAGATATGGTTCTTGCTGGTGGTGCAAAAGTTACAACTGCTGAGAAAGTAGCTGAACAAACTGGTGATGTTGAAGATCAAATCTTTGTTGATAAATCGACTCCTGCCACTGTTGTCAGTAATGCCGATGAAGACGAGGATGACACATTGTCATACTTTGCCAAATTGGCTGAAGACGACTAAACAGTTAGTCTAACTGAGAAAGGGGATCTTCGGATCCCCTTTTTTTTGCTTATAAATAATTGTATCACGTTCATCTATTAGGAGAAAAATATGACGTTATGTAACTGCTGCAAATGTTGTTCATGCTCGTGTTGTGACTGATAGACGGAAGTAGACCTGAAAACCTCCACATTGTGGGTTAGCTAGTAGGCGATCGCCGAACGAGACCGAAAGTCGAAGGAACGCATTTCTTTTAACTAAAATTAAGGGAGAAGTGTTATGGAATACTATCGCGGTATCAAGGTCACTCCTCAAGCAATAGAAAAAGGAGTCGCAATCGACTCTGGTGTCTACAGAGGAGTATCTTACAAAAACTTACCTAAACAGAATAGTTCCAAGATGAAACACGGTATATATCGTGGCACATCATGGTCTGCGTAAGTTAAGGTAGAAGAAAGGGCAGACTAAACATCTGCCCTTTTTTTATTCTACGACAAATTTAGGAAGTTTTGATTGAGAACCTGTTAGAAAGAGGTCTCTGGGTAAATTTACTCTTGGAAGAATTGCTGATACATTAATATTTGGAGTAGGTGGTGTTGGAACATTTACATTTGGAGCAGGTTGCTCTGGCACATTAACAATAGGTTGTAGACTAAGTGCTTCAGACATTTTTGCTTGATCAGTATTACCTTCGATCTGATCAGCACTCATTGGTGGCGGTGCAGCATAATCTTTAGATAAATCAACCTCTCCATATTGTCTTTCAAACTTAGCGAATGTTCTATCTGCATTCCTAGCAGCTGCATCTCCGAAGGCATCAACATCACCACTGTTCATCAATGATTCTTCTAACTTTGCAATTGCTTTTTTCTTTTGATCCTCGTCTAAACTATCATCATTCATAATTTGAGGAACAAGAGCATTAAATTTTTTCGTGTTCATTGCAATTTTTGCAGCATCTTTTTCAGCTTCTTGTTCGTCTGTTTCAACTCCTATTAGATTCATTACACCAGTTTCAAATGCTTCTACTTCATCACCATAACCCATCTGCTCTAGTCCAAATGCACCTAATTCATATATAGTTGCTGCTCCAGCAATAGTACCTACAATTGCAGCAGCTGGTCCACTCGCTGCAGTTGCTGCAGTTCTTGCAGCTAATCTTGTTCCAATCCCAGTTAGAGTTCTTCCTCCTGCATTTCTAGCAACGCTAGTGGCTGGAGTGGTTGTTCTTGGTGGTGGAAGTTGTGCAGGTCTTGGTCCACCAGTACCAGTAGGTGTTCTTGTTGTGGGAGGTCTATTTCCTCCTCGTTGTCTATTATTATTTTTGTTTTCTTTATCAGGAACAGTTTGATTTGTTGGAGGTGACACGACACGAGACAGCATTCTTCCTTTTCCATACATTGAAGCTGCGCCGAGCAAACCAAGTCCTGCCAATGATTTTGTTATAACACCAACTAATTCATCACCAGTCATATTTTGTGCTGCAATTGAGCCACCCAATGCTCCCATGAAGGTCATCAAGTTTGCAGCAGAGCCATTTGATTCAGATAAGAGTTTGATGATTTTGTTACCTTGTTCTTCGTCAATCGGTTTATCGTCACCCTCTAATTTCTTTTTAATTTGTTCTTCAGTTTTTGGTGGTTTTTGTCCACCAGCAGTATCAACTTTTGGATCAGTATTATCTTTAATATCTTCTAATAATTCAGTTTGTTTTGCTAATTCGTCAAGAGATAATTCGGATGCAGCTTGTAGTTCGCCAAATAATGCAGTGACATTACCTTCTGGTGCATTTCTTGTTCCACCACCGCTTCCTCCAGCCATTGCTTTGAATCCATTCTGTAAAGCAATAGGTGCAAAAGATGCATCTTGTTTTTGCTGACTGATCAGGTCAGGGAATCCTATTACATTATCCCCTGTACTCTTTTGCAATTCTGGTTTTAGAACCATTAACTCTTGTGCCATTTTTATCTCTGTTTTGTTTTATCCGCTTTTTTCTTCAGATGTTCAATTAACATAGCAACGTATACTTCCCTCTCCCAAGGAACCATTGACTCTATTTCGGTCAATGAATATTTGTGTTCTTGCAATAATAAAAAGTTCGTCTTGAACAAATTTTGCAAGGTCTCGTGAGAGAGGCTTAGACGAAAAAATTTTCGTACCCATCAATAACTAAAGTATTGTCCTTTTTGCACGCCTTACATGTAAAATCAATACTATGTAATAATGTAGGCATTGTTTCATAAAAATTCCTAATTCCTGCAAAATGTTTTGTTGAGAAACCTTCGATGAAATCAAGTCTTTCCTCTAAAGGACTTTCTTGAAACTCTATAACTTCATCTTCATGATAAATCGTTTTTATACAATCTGCAGTTACATTATATATTTCTTCAGCATTCTCACCCAAAAGTTTTTCAATCTGATGTACTTTTGGATATTTCATTTCTATAACCATTGTGTCGCCGATTTTAACTTGTGTACTGTGTCCTCTTGTTTTCTTGAGTTTAACTTCATCAAGATCGAACACAACATCGTTTTCAACGTCACAATGCCCACACTTGGATTTAAGAGGAATGATGTTAGACACTGACATACTTCTGATTTCTAAAAATGCTTTTTGCAAATCAAAAATAGGTAATGTTTCACCATTCACTTTACCGAGTGAGCAGTTAGTTACAATTTGTTGAACAGCATTAATCATATCAACTTTGTCGCTAGACTCTGCTGCCATAATTAATAACTTTTCCTCTTTTACTAAGAAAGGTCTAAACTTAAACTTCTTTCCTAGCGATGATATGTTGACATCAAATGTCTGCACATCAATTTGTGGTAATGTCATAATTTACTCCTAATCAATATTCAAAAGGTCTTTAAAACCTTTTCCATCGTTTTTAAACATATTAATAAATCTCTTAATATTTCCAAGTGACCCACCGCCACCACGAAATCCTTCTTCGATAGTATCTGAAGTCCAATACTTATATGCAAAGGTTATTGTTGCCCTTGCTGGTGCATCAGATGCTTGTGATACTGGTGTTAAGTTGATCAATCTTGGAAATGCATCTCTGAGACACCATTTTCCAGTTCTATTATCTCCACGATCTAAGGTATATATTTCAATATCTGCCGTGTAGTCGTCATAGAATCCGACTTCTTTTGAGATAGGATCTATCTGTGCGTTTGCAATCCAATCTTCAAAATATTCTCTTACTCCCCATTCGGTGTCGCAATAAAAAGTAAATGTGGCGTTGTCGCCAAAAAATTCTAAACCGTGAATACGGTATTCTGTCCAGTTACCAATCTTCGTTGGAACAAATGATGAAATCAATCCAGGAATTGCAGCTTCTTCACAAAGAAGCGAAACACCTCTACCTTTATTAGATTTTCCTGGAGTTGAAAACACCACCTCAAATCTACTGGAACGAGCAAGATCTTCTTCTCGTATTTTTGTAATGAAATCATTTAGTTGGAAATTTGCCATTATACCATTTGCCTCGAATCTCTGAATACCTTATCTTTATTTGCACCCATGAAGTTTTCAATTGGAAGAAATATTGTTGCCTTCCAATCTTCTGGGTTTACTTTATAATATTGTGTCACGATGTGACTTGTTAGATATCTTTTTACACAAGGTTTGATTTCATTTCCTACAGCTTTTAACAATGACCAATTGTATCTCATTTTGGTGTCTTTACTAATTGTTTTAGAGTCTGCTGTTTCCATTAATTGTCCAAGAAGTTTTGCTCTTAACATATATGGAAGGTAATGTAAATTTAAACCATAGAATCCACCTTGCACTGGTTCATATGGTAGAACCAACGGAAAGGTGTCATAGTATGGAAGTTTATCTTTATGTTTTGGGTCATACCTATACAAATACATACTCCCGACTTCAATGTTTGGGTCTGTTTCAAATATGTCTGAACGCATTGCAGCTGCTGGAGTTGCAATATTAGACGCCAATTGACGTACTTGTCTCAGATACCATTGAAAACTTTTCGTTTGGTCGTTTGAGTTTGCTCTGATTTGTTCAAAGGGATTAGCCATACCCTTATTTATACGAAATTCCTAATTCTTTTTCCGTTAAAATCTTGAATTCCCAGCCCTGATCAGTGCAAAACTCTGTTGCACTCTCCCATTTTGCAAGGTTTGTACCATATTGTTTGACTTCTTCAATAAAACGCTTTGTTTTACGCTTTGGAATCTTAGGTTCTTCAGTAAATCTTGAGGGTTTTATCTCTATCAGGTACTTTTTGTTGTTGACTTTCATGTAAAAGTCGGGAAAATACCGATGAATGCGATTATCAATAGGTGAACGGTATGGAATGGCGACTTCTTCCGATCCCCATTCAGTGATATTGTCGTTTATGTCACACCATTTCATAAATTTCAACTCATACGAAGACCTATAAATAATATTTGTAGGATCTCCAACGTATTTTGCTGAATTTTTAGGTTTAAAGCGACCTTGATGTAATTTCTTTGTGTAAGGCATTATAAATAACCAAAAGTAACCCTATTTATTAGAGAACTGAATGACATTATCTAACGAAACACCACCAGAAAACAACGATAGCAAAGTCGAGAAGAAAAAGGTCAAACGACGCAATAGAATTTATCGTTATCCTGCTGATATCGGTTCTGATGAGCAACCACACGCCATCAATTTTTACATTTATCAAACTGAAACCGACTCAGAAAGACAAGCAAGAACTCAAGATTTATCTGCAAGGAAAGATAAGGATGATAATGCAGCAGCTCAATTAAAAATTGAACAGGACAGAACTAAGTTTCTTGCACTAACAGGTGGTACTTTGTTTGGTACTCTTGCAGGTGGTGCATTGAAAGCAGGTGGTAGTAATAATTTTCTTTCAACTGGGTTTGCAGCTGCAGCTGGTGCTGGTGCTACAAAATTGATACAAAACTCTGGCGCAACACAAACAAGACAAACTAGAAAAATAGATTCATCAATATCTCTTTATATTCCTAACTCACCACAAGCAAAATATGGTGCTGAGTTTAATATTGAAAATATTGGAACTCTTATGGGTGGAGGTATGGCTGGAGAACTTAATGTTGTGGGTACTTTTGAGAATATGAGAACAGCATTTAACAAAGAAAAAGATCCAGCAAAAGGATTATCAGCTGCACTCGCATCTGCATCAAGTTCTGGTCTAGGTAGTGTTTTGGCACGTACAGTAGCGAGTGCTGGTAACTTACCAAGAGAGTTAGGTCTTGGAGATCTAAACGTATCTGGTGCAATTAGATCTGCTACAAGAACAGTTCGTAACCCATACAAAGAGCAAATTTTCCAAACAATGGGTTTCAGAAGTTTTGCATTTGAATATAAGTTTGCACCAAGAAATGAAAGAGAACTCCGCGATGTTATGGAAATCGTCAGTCTTTTCAAATCACATATGCACCCAGAGAAAGACTTAGGTGGATTATTCTTTACATTCCCTTCTCAGTTTGAGATTGAATATGTTTACAAAAATAGAAAAAACAGATACTTAAATAAAATTGCACCTAGTTTTCTTACAGACTTATCGGTTGATTATGGTAATGGTGGTACATTTACTACCTTTAAAGATGCACGTGGTGCACCTTCAGAAATAACTATGAGTATGGCATTTAGAGAAGCAGAACTCTTGACAAGAAGTCAGGTACAGGAGGAAGGTTACTAATGTTTAAACATTTTCCTAACTTCGCATATGCTCTTGACGGTAAGGTCGTTGCAGTAACTGACATCTTCAGAAAGATAAAACTGAGCGAGTTTGCGAATAACGAACTTTTATTAGTAGATTATACAATCGAAGCAGGACAAACTCCTGAGATTGTAGCCGATATATTATATGATGACCCAAAACTCTTTTGGACAATCTTGTTAGTTAATAATATTGTTGATCCATATAATGAATGGTATCTCAGTCAAGAAGACTTAGCATTACTTGTTGATCAAAAATATGGTGTAGGAAATAGTGGTAACACACACCACTGGATTGTTGTAGATAACCCACTCATTTGTGTAGAATATAATGCTGCAAAAGTTGCATCTGGAGAAATTAAAGAAGTTTCTCATATGGAGCATGAGCAATTTGAAAACGATGCAAGGCAAAATGTCTCAGTAGTCAATCCTAAATTTATTCAAGATTTTATAACAGAGTTTAAGCGGTTAATTAATGAGTAAAGAAAATTTATCCCAGCCTGGAGCAGTCTTAATTGAGGAAGCGTTTATTGTCACCAAAGACGGTACACAATTCAGCTTAAAAAACTTCATAGTAGAAATTACTGTCTATGAACATATCAGTATGAATGGTATGCATGCAGAAATTACTATTGTTGATAGTAATAATCTGATCACAGCTGCACCTATATTGGGAGAAGAAACGGTTGTTATAGAATTTAGAACTCCCACTTTCCAAGATAAATTTAATAGAAATTTCGTTGTATATTCTATTGTAAATAGACTTGTCAATAATGACCGTGAACAATTCTATACACTTAAATGTATTACACCAGAATTATATTCTGATAACTTTATTAGATTGACATCTAAATTTAAAGGTGCAACCGATAAGTTGGCACAAGATATATTTGATCAAATAAAGACTAAAAGAGGCAGAACTGGAAACGCACCAGATTCTGAACTGTTTATTACAGAAACACCACACGCCACAACAAATTATGAGTTTATTGCAAATCATTGGTCGCCGATGAAATGTTTAAATCATTTAGCCACCAAAAGTGTTGGTGCACAGTCTAATAAATCCAATTTTAAATTTTTTGAAAACAAGAGTGGATTCTTTTTTGCATCACCAGAAAGTTTAGTGAGGGCACAAAAGAAAACTCGAGCAGTATATGATGAATACAATATACAACAAAATCAAACTCAAGAAGTAAGAGAAGATAAACGAAGTGGGGCATACAATTATATCTCTCCTTTTATAAGCAGTCGTTTTAATCAGGTAGAATCAATATATTATCCAGCATTCAAAGATACAATTAAATCTCAGATGGATGGCTATACTGCAAGTTCTATGTACTCTTATGACTTTACAACCAAAAGATTAGCAGTATTGAAGTTTGATGGAAGACCAGAGAGTAAAGAAATTGCAAAAGATGATAGAAGATATATCTCTGAAACATTTGATGACTTTGAAACCATATCGAATATAAATCCAATCCCTGAAGGTGTGTTAGGTAATCCATTGGCAAATAGAGCATTTTCTCCGATGGCAACTTCCCCTTATGCATCCTCTTTTAGTCGTGGTGTTGATCAGATAAGAAATACACTGATCAGAAGATATGGTGATGCAGAGTTAGAAGATAATACAATGGAAATTACGGTTCCTGGAAAGACTGATGTAGAAACTGGATTGCTTGTTAGATTAGTATATCCACAAACAAAAGAACTTGGACAAGGTGCTGTTGATAGAACAGAACTAGAAGATCCATATATTTCTGGTATTTACCTTATTATAGGTGTCCGTCATGATATTCAAAATGGACAGCATAGTATGACTCTTACTCTTATGAAAGATAGCTTGGGAGATTTCTAATGATTTACGGTGATTTTCAATGGTGGATTGGTACAGTCGAGGATGTAAACGATCCTGAAAAGATAGGTCGTTACAGAGTCAGAATATTAGGGTTTCATACATCTGATAAATCTATACTTGCAACTGAAGATTTGCCATGGGCGATGACAATACAACCCACATCTTCTGCTGCAATCTCTGGAATTGGTAATACAAATATTGGTCTTGTAAATGGTTCAACTGTTGTTGGTTTCTTCACAGACGCAACTGAACATCAACTTCCAATTATATTGGGATCTCTTGGTGGTGTTGACTCAGTAAAAGGTAACGGCGAAACAGGATTCCAAGATCCTGATGGAATCTATCCACTAGATAGTGATGTAGGTAGAAATAGAGTTGGCGAATCTTCTCTTTCTAGATTGGCTCGTGGTGGTGAAACAGCAGAGAAACATATATCTCTCAAAGCAAAAAGAGGAATGAGAGTAACAGAGCAACCTTTTGCACAACCAAGTGAGATAGAAGGTGAACCAGCACCATTCCCTAAAATAAAACCAGAAACATGGGATGAACCTTTTGCACAGGGTTCAAAAAAATCAAAAACAAAATATCCATTTAATAATGTCCATGAATACGAATCTGGTCATGTAATGGAAGTTGACGATACTCCTGGAGCCGAAAGAATCCACACGTATCACAAGTCAGGTTCTTTTGTAGAGTTTCAACCAGACGGTTCACGTGTTCAAAAAATTGTTGGTGATGATTTCGAGATTGTTTATGGAAACAAAACATTGCACGTTGAAGGCGACCTTACAATCAATGTAACACGTGGTAATGTAAATATTAAGGTAGACAAAGGAGATGTTGTTGAGGATTATGCAGGTAATATTTACTCTACTATCAGAAAGGGTAGATATGCAAAAGTCCAAGGTAACGATATGCTTGATGTTATCTCTGATCAGAAAATAAATATTAGCGGTAGTAGATACACAGTAATTAACTGTGCAACTTCTGGACCACCTATATCTATTCCTTTTATCGGTAATGTTCCAGCAGGTTCAGACACTTTATTAGTTAAAGGTGCAAGAGCCACACAAGTTGGTATGAATAATAATTTACACGTTGGTAGAGGTAATATTGTCAGAAGTGTAGGTAAAACTCACTTTACAGTTGGTGTTGTTGGACCACAAGCGTTAGGAACTTTAGGTTTTGCAGTTACAACAGCAGGTAATATTGACATAGCTGGTGGAGCAGCTGGTAAGATAGGTCTGTCAGCAGGATTTATCAATCTTGGAGCAAATCTTAATATTGATTTAGATTCAAAAGCAACAATAACCGCGACAGCAATTGGAGCATTGGCAGTACAATCAGCTGCAGCAACTTATACGCATGCAGCAACAATATTTAATACTGCATCAACAGTATTCAATGCAGGCACACTGTTCGATGTGAACGCTGTGGCAATTACACTAAATTAGGAGGAATAAATGAGTTGTGGAGCACCAAAAGAATTATTAGATCTTGTAGACGGTATCAATGGAGTTATTGATACGGTCGAACTAGGTATTGCAGCACTCCCTAAACGTATTGCTTCAATTCCTGGATATACAGAGATTGTTATGGCATCACAAATTGCAAACGATCTAAAATTATACAAGTCATTATTAGAAACCGATCCTCTTGCTTTGGTTGAGATGTTTATACCTTCTTTACCACAAGAGTTTCAAGACTTTATTGATGCAGGTAACTCACTTGTTGCAGAGACAGAAGAAAAATTAAATCTTGTCAGCAGTATTGCAGACAAGTATGGCGATCTTGATATTGGAGATCCAGAAGAATTACTCGATGCATTGAATGACCTTGGAGATGATATTGATAAACTTTGTACTATCATTCCAAATATTCAAGCGAGATATGGTGAGTTGATTGAGATGGGTAAACCATTAACAGGAACTGTTGAAAGACCAATTAATCCTGTTGCAAAAATTGCTTCTCCTTTTATCAAGACTTTTAAAGATCTAAAAGACGAACTTGCAGATGGGTTTGATACACCAGCAGATGAAGATAAACCACAAACTTGGGATGATATTGCATATGAAACATCTCAACCGTATCTTTTACAGTAAAGGTGTATAAATAAGGGTATGGCAGTCACGAATACACCAAAAAGAGTCTACAAAGATATCGACATGGCATTCAAGCCAAATCTTCTTACAAAAGATGTCGGTAAAAAAGTAGATGTAAATGCCGTCAAACAAGCATTAAAAAATATCTTGTTGACGAGGAAAGGCGAGAAACCATTTCAACCGAACTATGGTTCTGGCATTTACGATCTATTGTTTGAACCAATGGATTACTTTGTAAGTAGTATTATGCAAAAAGAAATTGAAACGACTTTGACTAATTACGAACCAAGAATTGAATTGATTGATGTTCAATGTAATCCAAATTTTGATTTGGATAATTACGAAATAAGAATAGAATTTTATGTAGTCGGTGTGAAAGAACCACAGGTCTACACAAACGTATTAGAGAGATTAAGATAATGCCATTTGCTGCACACTTAGGAGATATAACAACAAATGCACATGGATGCCAAACAGCAGTTCCGATTGATACATCAGGAACTAATGTTGCACTTGCAGCTGGTGTTACAATTGATGGAGTCTCTGCAGCTGTCGTTGGAAGTCAATTACAAGCACACACAATATTATCTGGTTCGAGTTGTGTACCACATGTTGGTCAGACAGTAACATCTGGAAGTACAACAGTTTTAGTTGGTGGCAAACCATTAGCATATCAGGGGGCAACTGTATCGTGTCCAGGAACAATAACAGGTGCAGCAGGAACGGTAACTGTTGGCGCATAAGAAAATAAAAAGAGTCTAAAATGGCAGTAAGAAAATTAACAGAATTAGAATTTGATCAAATCAAAACAAACCTAAAGACTTTCTTGTCTGATCAGTCGCAATATTCTGATTACGACTTTGAAGCGTCTGGTCTTTCCGTTTTGATGGATCTATTAGCATACAATACTCAATATAATGCAATGTTAGCACATATGGTAACTAATGAAGCATTCTTAGACTCTGCAGTTAAAAGAAGTTCGGTTGCTTCTATTGCAAAAACTATGGGTTATACAGCAAGATCTGCTCGTGCTTCGGCTGCTGTAATTAATCTTACAATCACAAATATACCTTCTTCATATACAAGCAGTTCTTTTACATTATCAAAAGAAAGAGTATTCACAGCTTCTTCTAACGGTAAAACATTTAAGTTTTTCCCAGACAAAGATTATACAGTAAACAAAACACAAGTAAATGGTGTAGACGGATTTTATTTTACAGATGTAAGACTCGTAGAAGGAGTTAGAGTTGATAATTCAGAAATCATAGACGCAACTTCTTTATCTGGACCAGTCTTAATGGCTAATCCTAATGTTGATACAACAACAGTTACTGTTTCTGTTCAAGAAAGTATAAGTGATAGTACAAGCACAACATTTAATTTTGCAGATAATATTTTAAATGTTACATCAACTTCAAACATATTTTTTATAGAAGAAGCATTAAATGGATTTTATGAAGTAAGATTCGGTGATGGTGTTATTGGTAGAAAATTAACAGCAGGTAATATTGTTCGTCTTAATTACATTGCAGCAGGTGGTCCAGCAGCAAACGGTATAAAATCATTTACACCGCCTAGCGTATTTATTGGAAGTGGTGAAACAGTTTCTGTAAGTCTTGTAACTCAGTCATCTGGTGGTGCAGAACAAGAAACTGTAGACAGCATTCGTTTCAATGCACCCAGATTTAACGCCACGAAAAATAGAGCGGTAACGAGTAATGATTATCAAGCACTTATTCTTTCTTCAAACCCAAACGTAAAATCAGTTGCTGTCTGGGGTGGTGAGGATAATGACCCACCAATTTATGGTAAGGTGTTTATTTCACTGCAAGCAAAACCTGGATTGGTAATTACACAAGATGATAAAGATACTCTGCTAAGAGAAACTATTGCACCAAGACAACCAGTTTCTATTACAGCTGAGTTTGTAGACCCAGAATTTACTTTCATAGGATTGAATGTTGGTGTTACATATGACTCTAAGAAAACTACATTAACAGAGGGTGCACTAACAACTCTTGTAAATAATGAAATCACTAGCTATTTTGATACACAACTAAACGCATTGGATAGGAACTTTTATTATTCTGTCCTTTCATCTAGGATTGTTAATTTATCAAACTCTTTCATTGCCGTTAATTTAGAACTAAGATTACAAAAAAGAGTAACACCATCTTTAAATACAATCGTTAAATATACATTACCATTCAATAATAAGGTTCAACCACTTTCAGTTTCAAGTGGATTCTTTAGTGCTAAAATTGACCAAGCAACTTACTCTGTTTATGCTGCAGATGTTCCTGACTCTAATGTCGTTGCACCAGCATATAATGGTAAAGGAACAATCGTACTTAAAACATCAGATAAAAATGTTGTTGTGGATGCAAACGCAGGAACTATTGATTATGATACAGGTAAAATAGAATTCAATGCACTTAATATTCAAGCGATATCTGGTTCTCACTCTACATTGAGTGTAACTTGTCAACCGCATGAAAGTCAAAAAGATATTAAAACAGATATCTTACTTAGAACAACACAAATAAATGAAAATGGTTCCGCAGTTGTACCACAACCCTCTAAAAACTATATTTTGTCTCAAGACAACTCAACACCTGATATCCCAAACAATATAAGAGCAGGAACCACCGTAAAATTAGAAGCAAGAATAACGGATAGATAATAATGGCTAGATCTGCACCAAGATTTAAAAGGTTTATAGAATCGATTGCTATTACCAATGCAGGTAATAATTATTCCTCAATTGCAGGAGAAACAGAACTCTTTATATCTGCACCCTCTGGAAGTCCTGAGTCTGATCAGATTCAAGCAGTTGCTACTTTAGATATTCAAAACGGTTCAATTGCAGGAGTTACAATAACTAATGAGGGTGATGGTTATGGTACTACACCTGAAGTTATAATTCGTTCTGGTATTGGTCTTGGAACTTCATCTCTTACAAGCACAACTGTTGCAGATACTAGAAGAGATGCTGGAACATATACTGGGATTCCAATTGTATCTTCAAAATCTGGAACAGGTGCACTTGCAACTGTCGTTGTAGATTCAAATGGTGCAGTAACTTCTGTTACTGTTACAACCACAGGATCTAAATATTGCGAAGGAGAAACTGTTACAATAACAGATATCTCTATTGGTGGTGTAAACAATGCCACTGATATGACATTTACTATCGCTCAACTAACTGGCGGTGGTAATGGTGCAATCCTTACACCAGTTTTAAATACACTTGCTAAACAACCTGCGTATTTTCACGACAATATGTCGTATCTTATCGACTCTCAAATACCAGATTATATTCACACAGATTACCCTAACTTTGCAAGGTTTATAAAAGATTACTTTAGATATATGGATCTTGGACCAACTGAGTTGGGTGCATTAAATCTTGTAGACGGTCAAACGAAACACGCTCCAAATCATCTTCTTCAAGAGTTAATCGACAAATTAAATCTTGATCACAATATAGAAGCCACAGATGATTTCTTACAACCATTATTAGAGCAATATGCAATTGACTTTCCAGCTTCTGCTGAGGTTGATTCAAGACTCCTTATTAAACACGTCAGAGACTTTTTCGAATCAAAGGGTTCAAGAAAAGGTGTTGAACAATTCTTTAAAATGTTGTTCAATGAAGATGTTGAGGTATTCCTTCCATCAGAATTTATATTAAGACCTTCTGATGGTATCTTCCAAAAAGAATTAACAATCAAAGCATATGCAAATACTGAAATATCTCCACAACCAGATCCTCTAAGTCTTAGAGGTAAACGTGTCGATGTTCACTATTACGAATCGACAGCATCTATTACAGCAAGGAAAGTAATTAATACATCTGTAACTCGTGTTAAAGAAATTGCTTATACTGCACCAACTGCATATGAGATGACTCTTGACCTTCCTGGAGGCACGATAATTCCTGGACAGGGTGTTGAGGGTGAATTGACAGCTGTTATTGGTGGTAGGATTGCAACTGTAGGAACTATCGGTGCAGCAGATGCACTAAGAACTGCAGGAACATATGATATTGATACAGGCTTTTCTACAAACGGAAATGGTTCAGGTGCACAATTTACAGTAGTTGTAAACTCCTCTGGTGCAGCAAGTATTACAGTTGATACAGTTGGAGATAATTATGCACCAGATGAAACGATTACAATACCAGACTCACTTTTAGGTGGCGGTGGAGCAGCTGCACTTACATTTAAAGTTGCTACAATCACAAACGGTAAAATTTTCTCAGTAACTATTACCAATGCTGGTGCAGGTTATTCTGCAAACCCTGCTGTTATCATTCAACCAAATGCAGCAGATACTATTACAACCACAGCAGTTATTGATACAAGGTTGACGAATGGCTCATTATCTAATACAGTATTTGTTAACAACGTACAGGGTGTTGGATATAATCACGTACCAACTTTAATTCTTAATACCGATGCAGTAAGATCTTGGATTGGTCTTGAAGGTCTTGGTGATGTTATTGATAATAAGACTGCATTCCTCACACGTGTGCTTAATAGTGTCGCACTTAAAACAAACTCAGGCACTACAAATGGTGGGTTTGTTATAGGTGAAACATTTAAAGTTTCAGAAACTGGTGATATTCTTGGTGTATATGCAATAGATTACTTTGCACAAGATTATACAATCACAGGTATTGATAACAACGCACTGGTACGAATAAAAACTCTAGATGCAAATAAGTATCCATCTGTGCTTGAAGTTATATCAACTGGTACAGGTTTCCAAAGATCTACTTTTGATTTCGTTCTTAGATCTGAAACAAATGAAACGGCAACAATTACTTGTAACACAGGTTTCTCTCATACATTTCCTGGAGCATTTAAAAACTCTCGTGGTTTCTTGTCTGATGCAAACAAAATTCAAGACAACGCAGTCTATCAAAACTTTGCATATCAGGTAAGAACTTCTAGACCAAAAACACAATGGGGTGAATTACTAGATCGTATTGCACACCCTGCAGGTATGATAGCTTGGACTGATTTGCAGATATTGCAAACAGTAAACATGGGCGAAAACTTTAACGCACTTCCTGATGTTATCGTATTCCGTCTGTTTGCTGAAATTGAGAATCCACTCGTTCAGGATGTACCAGTATTATTCTTCCACAAACCAGCAATTACAGATTCAGTAGATTGGGCTGATCAGAGAACAGGTGCATCAACTGATACTATATTGTTATTCCCTCATCTTGGTAAAGTTGAGAGCCCAGATGTGGATGATCAGATTAATAAATTTGATGTTACAATGGCTAAGACTGAAAGCGTTGACTGGTCAGAAGCTGTTGCGAAAGACGTACATTTACCTGCTATCACCGATTCGGTTGATTGGTCTGAATTAGTTGACCTTTTACTCGTTATTCTTCGTGAGCCAGTAGATTCTGTTGACTGGTCAGAAACTGTTACACGAGTTGTAGAACTAAATAAAACAGAAAGTATTGATTGGTCTGAGGTTGTTTCAAAACAACCAAATCTTGTCAAAACAGAATCTGTTGATTGGTCTCAAGCAGTAGCAAAAGAATCTGATACTGTAAGAACAGATGCTTATGAATTCGATGATGCAAGTGTATTATTATTCACTGGTGCACAGACAGAAGAAATAGCTTGGGGCGAAAGCGGTCAAATTATCGCTCAGAATTATGCAGGAGATTATTTCGCTGAAGATTATGTTGGCGAAGTTAGAAGTATTTCTTAATTGGCGTATAAATTCGTTATAAATAAGGAACAGATATTAATATTAAAACACATCAACTAGGAGAAA
>Ga0160423_10000200_pt1 | contig 45633 bp, 17 predicted proteins | sample CRUFie14St8metaG_FD_108191 | JGI IMG/M metagenome (GOLD analysis project Ga0160423, IMG submission 108191) | Marine microbial communities from the Costa Rica Dome - CRUD Field 142mm St8 metaG | ecosystem: Environmental > Aquatic > Marine > Oceanic > Photic zone | place: Costa Rica: the Eastern...
GACCGTGCAGTGACCGCTCAGGACTATGAGGCAATTGTACGTCAAGTATATCCTGCAACTAGTGACATCATTATTTTTGGTGGTGAGGATCAAGTTCCACCTGAGTTTGGAAGAGTCTTCATTGCACTCAAACCAAAAGATGCTAGCTACTTAACATCTCTAACTAAGAATCAGATTATATCAGAACTCAAGAAGTATGTTGTTGCTTCTGTTGAACCAAAATTAATTGATCCTTCTATTCTCTTTGTTGAGATGACTAGTAAAATCTATTACAATGGTCAATCAACAGATCAGACACCAGCGCAAATTAGAGACAAAGTAATTGGTAGTGTGCAGTCTTACCTTGATACTAGTGATACTGAAAAGTTCAATGGTAAATTTAGATACAGTAAAATGGTTGGTGTGATTGATGATGCTGATAGATCTATTAATTCAAACTTAACTGAAGTTACAATGAGAAAGGATTTCTATCCTTCTCTAAATTCTACCTTCTATTACGAAGTATGTTTCCAGAATGCTTTTGATGAGGACTGTGATGATCCAGTCCTTTCTAGCACTGGGTTTAGAGTTACTGAGTATCCTAACTTTGATGTTTATGTTGAAGATAGGTCAGGCAAAATTGTCCTATATAGACTAGATAGCGTAACTGGCGAAAAGGTTGTCCTTGACAGCGATATTGGCGATATTGATTATGTAAGTGGTGAACTTAAAATGTATAACTTAACTATCATCAAGGGTAGTTTCTTTGATAATCGTATTTCTGTAAGAGTAAAACCACTTTCTAATGATATCAAGGCACTCCGTGAAGTGTATCTTGACGTTGACGTTGCAAATTCCTCGTTCACTGCATACAAAGAGTAAAGTAAATGCCTGCTGTAAAGACTAAGAGAATTTCTACTCTCATTGAGACGCAGCTTCCTGCTTTTATTTCTGATGAATACGAACTCTTTAGTAAGTTCGTTCAGAAATATTATGAAGCTCAGGAAGTACAGGGTGGTACATTGGATGTTATTAATAACCTCCAAAAGTATGCCGATATTGATTTTTATGAGAAGAACATTCTCAAGCAGCACGATAGTCTAGCAGTCACTATTACTGATAGCGATACTACGATCACTGTCACAGATGCACAATCTTTCCCAAAGAAGAACGGATACATCCGCATTGATGATGAGATCATCTTCTATGCTACAAGGACCGATACAGAGTTCCAAGACTGCTCTAGAGGTGTTAGTGGCAATACATCTCTTGGTGATCTATATGAAGCAAGTAATTTTACTAGCACAGATGCGGCACCGCATAATGCTGGGCAAAAAGTTCTTAATGTAAGTAACTTTTTCCTGTATGCACTTGTAAAGAATTTTGAGAATCAATATCTTGGATCTTTTCCTGAGAAATATCTTAGAGGTGAAGTTGACAAGAGAACTCTGATCAAAAATATTCAGAAGTTCTACAAATCTAAAGGAACTACTAGTTCCATCAAATTTATTTTTAATACTATTGTTGCTAAAGATGTAAGCAACAAACCTGAAGTATACAAACCAAGAGATTTTACATACAAAGCATCAGAGTCTGATTGGACTAATGTATATGCTTTAAAGTGTAAAGTTGTATCTGGTAATGTTAATGATCTGATTGGAAAGAAAATTGTTCAGACTGCTACTGCAGAGTATGGGTATGCAGATGCTACTGTAGACAACGTATATGCTGATGGTACAGCAGATAACGAAGTAATCTATAATATTGTTCTTGCACCAGAAACAGTTAATGGTTCTTTTGCAATCTCAACTAAGACTAAACTAGAGAAGTCTGTTGCTGGAACAGATAGCACTGGTGACAGAATTAATGTTTCTTCCACTCTTGGTTGGGAAAAAACTGGTTCTATATTAATTGGAACTGAAACTATTAATTTCAAAGAAAAAACTGTAACTCAGTTTATTATTGATGAAAGACAACCTTCTGGAGCTATTGCATACCCAGTAGGAACAGCGGTATACAAACCAGTAACTATTGCAAATTCTGATGTAACACTACTTACATTTGGTGTTGTTTATAATTTAAAACCAAAATCTGCTCAACCGTATTCCAGTCCTGGTGATAAAATTCTTGTATCTAGACCTGGATTTGAGACTGCAGATGCTAAAATTGTTCAGACTGGAACTAATCAAACAAGATGGTTGCTAGATCAAGGAACTGCACCAGTCATTCCGACACTACCAAGTATTCAAACATCTTTAAGTCAATTGACTACAGATGTATCATCTATATTTGCAGATGATCAATACTATTATATCACATCTTCTTCTTTCCCATCATATAAGATTCTTGATGGATCTACAGTAAGTGAGACATTACTTGATCAAAGAATTCTTCGTATCATCAGAAAAGAAGCAACAAGGACTACAGAAAAATATAAAACACCAAATAGAGATGTTGGTATCCTTCTAAACGGTGTCCCTGTCTACGGTTTCAGGGATCATGATAGTGTTCGTTTTGGTAAATTAGAGGAAATTAAAATTGATACACAAGGTAGAGGTTATGATAAACCACCGTTTGTATTGATTGATCAGGTTCCTAATAAAGCTAGAGCAGTTTTGACTGGTCAAGTTGTAGAAAGAATTATTGTAGATACTCAAGACGTTTTTCCAAAAACTCCAGAAATTACGATTACCTCTGGTAGAAATGCTGCTGTTCGTGCAATCGTAACTGGTGGTAAAGTTACTAGTCTAGTCATTGATAATCCTGGTGAATTCTATTCTTCTCCTCCAACTGTAAGAATTAGAGATAATGCTGGCAGAGGAAGATTTGCTGATTATGAAGCAGTTGTTAATACCGATGGAAATATCACTGGATTTAACAAACTTGCTGAAGGTAATTTCTATAATCAAAATACTGTTATTGTAGATATTATACCAGTTGGTGAAAATGCCACAGGTATTCCATTATTGAAAGAGTGGAACTTTAACAGATATAATAAAATTGAAACTGAACTTGACACTGAGTATGGTTACATTTTCCAAAATTACAATATCTCACTAGAGTATGGTTATGGACATGTTGCCAATCCAAAAGCTTTACGTGTTGCTCTTAACGACAACATTAACAGTGCAGGAACCGAACCTGCAGTAAAAACCCATTCTCCTATTATTGGATTTGCCTATGATGGCAATCCAATTTATGGTCCATTTGGTTATGAGAATCCATTAGATTCTACCTCTCCTATCATTAGAATGACATCTAGTTATTCTCTTAATGGAACTCGTAAAGAGGGTCCTTCTCTTTCTAAGTACCCTCTCGGATCATTTAATAATGATTACACATACACTCATAAGAGTGGCACGTTAGACGAGAACAATGGAAGATTTACAATTACCCCCGACTTTCCGAAAGGAACTTATGCTTATTTCATTACTATTGATAGCAATCAAGTACCGCAATATCCGTACATTTTAGGAGAGAATTTCTACTCCCTACCTGTTGATAGTAATTACAATTCTAATATCAACCAAGATGATATTCCAAAAAATTCTAAGAAATATTTGGTCCCTGGAATGCAAGGTAATGGCGAAGGTGTCATTGCTTCTATTGGTGAAGTAAAATCTGGAACAGTTGATAGCATTGATATTATCAGATCATCTGATAACTTCTCTGTTAATTCTCAGGTATACTTTGATAATAGAGGAACAGAAGGATCTGAAGTTGAATCTATTATTTCTTCTGTAAAAGGAAAGGGTGTCAATTACTTAGAATGTAAAGAGGATAAAGTTGTAAAGTTGACAACAATCCAAAGTGCATATCTATTTGCTGATGATACACTAAACCAACCTTCTTCTGGTGCATCTGGTTCTATTGTTGGAACTGTAAGGAATGACAATACAATTGTTCTTAGAAATGTTAATGGAGTATTTGACGAGACAGGAACTTTTTCTGCAACTATTAAAACATTCATTATCTTATTAGACCAAAGAAGTTCTTATACTAAAGGTGCAACTTTAAGTTTGACCGATGGTGTCAACGCACCAATTGCAACTGCAGAAGTTTTAGAAGGAACATCCTCCCAAAACACAGTTCAGATCAAGGTTCTCACTGGTACATGGATTGTAGATGATGATTACTTCCTACAGTCAAGTAATTTATTCAATACTTCTGGAACAAAAGTAGTAACACTTACTTCACTTAGTGATGGACTCAACCCATTTGAAGTCAATCAAAGTGTTGCACTGATTGAAACAGCAGAACCACATGGATTAGGTATTGGTGATAAAGTTACAGTTGACATTAATCCAAATGATGCAACTAAGACTAAAACTTATTATCTAAGAAAACGTTTATATCAAGAGGCAACATTAATTCCTCCAAAAAATACTTCAACGATTGATTTTACTGGAATCGGAAGGTATGAAATTCTTAATGGTGGTGCCGATTATACGGCTGGCACCTATACCAGTGTTGCTCTTACTGGTGGATCGGGTACTGGTGCTACTGCTACATTTACTGTATCTAATGCTGGTATAGTTTCTGGTATTCAGATTCAAGATGCTGGATCTGGATATGAGAGAGGTGATTATCTATCCGTTGCGGATGAGGATCTAGTAAGATCTGGTGCATCTCAGTCTACTGCAAGGTTCACTATCTACGTTGGACATGTTGGTGTACCAGCTGGTGGTACAAAGGTAACTGTTGATGATGCTTTAGGATTTGCTGTTGATGATCTAATTAAGATTGGCGAAGAGATTCTAAAAATTGCTGGTATTAATGGAAAAGATCTTTCTGTAATTAGAGGACAAGAAGGAACTTCTGATGTAGATCACTTTGATGGACAAGAAGTATCTTTATACAAAGCACAATATAACTTTGCAACAAACTTTCAAATTTTTACAGGATCTGGTTCTGGATACATTCAATCATACAATCCTGTAACACATAAAATTATTGTTGTTTATGATTATGGAACATTATTATCTACTGCAAATGAATTAACTTTAAGTTCTAGTTTCTTTGATTCTAGTAATCCACAAAGATTAGTTGCTGTTAGGTCTACAGAGGAATTAATTTACAAATTTGAATTTTCTGAAGATAATAGTGTATTCACACCAAATCCCAATATCAATTTACAGGAATTTTACAAGTACAAGTTTGATACGTCTCACTCTAGTCTTACTGGTACTTATTTTGATATTAGTCCAAGTAATAATTTTAACTTAATTACTGAAGAGAAAGAAGAATCCACAATTCTTCCTGGTAACTCAGGTGCATTTACTAATGTCAAGTTTGGATTTGGTTCTAGACTTGCTGATAATAACTATCAAACAAAGAGAGGAACTGATTTTACAAACTTCTATTATTTTGATAGAAAAAATGTAGTAAATTCTGGTGGTGCATTCTTTAAGATTATCACAGATCCACTACAGGGGGTTAAAACACTCAATTATGTCACACCGAATCGTTTTGTTTATGATATTACTAGTGAGCCTCTTTGGGATGGTTCTGGATCCATTTCTTATACTACTACTGGTCAGTTCGCTGTCGGTGAGATTAATGAAGTCAGCATCATCAACCTCGGGTTAAATTACAAAAAAGTACCATCAATTATTGGTATTGATCCAACAGAAAGTTACAGAGCATCTGCTACAGTATTATTTGACAATGCATCTAAAACTATTACTGGTGTTAGAGTAGATAACAAAGGTTCAAATTATGTCAATCCAAAAGTTGTAATTACAGAAGGTGATGGTGTTGATGCAACATTTGATATTGTTGTTAGAAATGGTGAAATTTTCTCACTAGTTGTATCCAGACCAGGAAGAGGATATACACAAACTCCAAAAATTCAAATTATTGAAAGTGATGTTGAAGCTTTTGCAAATAGTAATAGTATTGGTGTTCCTCAAAGTGTAACCTTTGTACAAAACGGTGGAGCATTCCACTTGGATAGAACAGTTTCTTCTTCCTTCACTTCAAACTATGTTGCTGTACTTAAAAATTATAATGGAGATTTCAGGAAAGGTGAGTTAGTAGTACAAAAAGTAAATGGTGTAGAGGTATTCAGAGCAAGAGTTGCTGAATGGAGATTTGGATCAAGATTATTAAAACTAGAAAATACTGTTGGTATCATTCGTGAAAATGTTGCGATTGAATCTTACAATATGCCAGTATCTGGTATTGTACATTCAGTTTTTGTTAGTGAATTTACAGAAGAAATTTCTAGTTTTTATGACAACCTAGGATTCTATAGTTCTGATAGAGGTCGTCTAGGAGTATCTAATCAGAAAGTTATTGATAGTGATTTTTACCAAGATTATTCTTATGTTGTCAAATCAAAAACACCAATTGATCAGTGGCGTGAATTAATTAAGTCTACTACACACCCTGCTGGATTTAAATTATTTGGACAGGTAGATGTAGAAGCTACTGCTAGCAGTGAAATGCCAGTAGAACTTCCAAAGTCATCTCATTTCAGTGTTATTCAACTTTGGGATCCAGATAAAAATAAGATTACTGTTGAGAGCACAAAACAAGTAACAACACAAACAATTCAAACTGTAGAAAGTCAAAGAGTTCGTAAGTCCTTTGGTACTGCTGCAACTAGTGAGTTCTTGTTTAATGAAGTTCGTGCATTTGAGTTTACTCTCAATGCACCTTTTGATGGTTATTATGATACAGATGGAAGACTACAAGGAACAACATCGTTCCAGATTTTAAACGATGGAACACCTTTCTTCCCTGCATCAGATAAAGGTATTATTGTAACTCTAGATGGTGTTCTACAAGAACCTGGAGTTTCTTACACTATTAGTGGGGATCAGATTGTATTCTCTGCTCCTCCACTAGGACCAGGTAATAAACTTACTGGTGATGGTGGAGAAGTAACTCCCTATAAAGGTGTTACTTTCTATGGTAAAGTATTCCAGTTTAAGGATGATCAATACAATACCAAACATCTAAGAAAAATTAGAAATATTTTCCAACGTGGTGGCACTTGGATTGATGCTGCAAATCAGATTGAAAGAAATGTAGAGTTTATCGTAAATGAAACTATTGGATATGCTAAACAAACATATTCCACATTAGATTGGAGTACAAAGCAAGATGATTACGAGAGAAATATTCGTGCAATTTTAGATGCTTATCAACATGATATTAGATTTGGTGGAAATGTAAAAACAGTTGACTATACTTCTATTTTCAATTCTAGTAGTGACTATTTGTATATTCAAAATAATAAAACTCAGTCTAATGCAATTTTTGCTTATGCTACTAGATTAGCAAGATTAGCAATTCGTAATTGGGACTACACTGATAATGGTGTATCTTACTTTGCTGGTGGAAATAAAATGATAGTAACCAGCACAGAAAATATTGCTGTTGGTATGTTTGTCAGCTCTGGTAGATCATTCCCACCAGGAACAAAAATTGTATCTATTGATAGTGCAACTGAAGTTACCTTAAGTAGTAGTGCATTAGCAAACTCTGCTGGTGGTGGTGGCGCTCCAACTGGAACCACTTTCTTAAGTGGCACAGCAACCACAGGACCAATTGCTACTAGCACAGGTGCTATTGTTCCTGGAAGCGATTATAACTTACCACCTGGCACTATTGTTACTATTCCTACATCATTCTCTGGTAGTGACTTAGCAACATTCTCTTGGAGTGGAATTAACAACGGTACATTCTATGATGCAGGTAATTTAATTACATTAAACAGATCTTATATTATTTCAGAGTCATTGACATGGGCACAAGCACAGTATCCTGGATTGAATTGGGGATCTTATGCTACAAAGTGTGGTAGAGACATTGGATTGATTCTTGATGCATATGTTTATCACCTTAAATTTGGTGGTAACGAAAAGATTGTAGAAGCAGCACAACTTTATTACAGAAAGAATGATTATCCATATGGTGAAGAACTTTATTACATCTCGGGACAACTTACAGAAACAGTTGCAACATTCTTATATGCAAAGGATCTAATGATTCAGGCAATGAGAAATCAATTGCCAAATGCAGACTATAATGTTTCTATAGATTCTGTATCTCCAGAATGTGCAGAAGTTGAGAGTGCTTTGAATACCTATCATAGCATTATTGAAACTATTCTAACAGAAGGCAGAGGACTTGTAGAAAAGACACCACAAAATCCAAATAAAGCAGGTAATTGGACTCCTACATTAACATATTCTAATTACAATATTTTAGGTGATCCTCTACTTCCTAATCAAGAATGTAATAATGTTATCTCCGCTATTGATTCTTTGTATGATAATTTAAGTGATGTATTGGTAGAGCAATCAGTTACTAGAACTCTCCCAGATTATATTGATGGAGAAAGTAAAGAGTTTGAATTATATTGGGATGACAATACAGTTGTTAATACAGAAGAAGATGAAGATCTATTTTTAACAATTAATGCTGTAATTCAAAGACCTAAGTTTACAGAAGGTTATCCTTTAGAGGACTCTTATGTTATTGATAGAACTGTAATTCCTAATGTACTAAAATTTGATGTTGCTCCTATTTGGGATCAAGATCTTGGAGCTAAGACTATTGGAGAACCAACAGCAGTAGAAAAAGTTGCTGGTATTGGTGTTGGTAACTACAAGAGACTTACCATTGATTACAATCTAGTTGATGGTGTCAGAAATGGTCCTTTCTTAATCCTAGATGTAGAAGACTACACTGTACAAAATATTGAACAGGAAGACTGCTTATATGTTTTCCTAGATGGAGTTTTACAACGTAAAGGATTCTCTTATACTATATCTGGTCCGAACATTACATTTAATGTTTCAATCAAGAAAGAGATGAAGATTGACATCCGCTATCTCTATGGAAGAAACGTCGGACAAGTTCTTAATGTCTATGATTACTCTCCTGATAGTTACTTTGCACAAAGTAGATTATCTTTTGATTCTCCTCTTTTAAATGACTTCTTAAGATATGCTTGGATGGGCGATGCAATCGGACTTCCAATTCACGTTTGGCAACAAAGAGCAAATGGAACATACAATGTTATTGGTCAAATTAGTAATCCAGTAGTAACTGGAAATAATGCAGTATTTGATGTTTTAGGTCAAAACGCTACTATTGAAAGTGGACTAGATTTTACTTTTGTACCAAAGGGATACTATGATAGACAATATGTAATTGCAGATGCTGATATTTCTAATGTATCTTTAACATATAATATAGATGATGTTGGAAGAAAACTTCTTAAAACTGATGATGCTATCTGGTCTGGAAGTAACTATGGAGTAACATATAAGAAACCATTTGTATCTTTATCAAATGGAGATCAAATTCGTGTAGAAGGTGAAGATAAATTCCGCAGCATTAAGAGACTACCAACAGTAGCTACTAGTAAAGATGGTAGACCAGGAGAGCAATTAACCGATGATATTTTTGGAACGGTCTCAGTTGAGTCTTATACTGGAATTACTAGAGGAGAAGGTCTTTCTGTAATTGCTACTATTGAAAATGGTAGTATTATAAAACTGACTTGGAATCAACGTAGTTATGACCCTATTACACAACCGACCGCATATCAGTATTATACACCACCAGTTCTTAAATTTGTACCTGAAAATGGTCAAGGTGGTGGTGCGCGAGCAAATGTTTTAGTAAGTAAAGGTCAAGTAATTAGTGTTGATATTATTGATGGTGGTTCTGGATATACAGAAGCTCCAAAAGTTATTGTAACAAGAAGATTTGATATTCTTTCTGAAAGAGACATTGGTATATCAAAGATCAATATTCTCTATAGACCTTATATTAACATTGCTCAAAGTGGAACAGTTATATCAACCATTGATATTCTTGGTAACAGACTAGTTGATGTAAACTCTTATTCTTCTGTAGATCTTTCCAGTCCAGCAGATGTTGATCGTAAGATCATTGGATTAATTCAAACTGGAGATACTAAGTTACCAACATCTACTTTAGTTGGTGGTAGTGGATCTGAAATGCCAATTGGCATTGAGCAACCTGGTGGTGCTCAAATTGTATACATTGAACCAGACCCTGTTACCATTGAGGGAGTTGGTGGTGTATTAAGAATTCAAGACACTGTAACTGTTGTCTCCGCAGAGATTCAAGACATTGTTTCTCTCAACTCCATTTCCACTGTAAGTAGAGCAATTACTCAGACACAGCAAATTGAAATTCCAAACAATGCAATTAGTAATATCAACTTCTTTGAGACTGCTGCATATCTTGATCTTGATTTCAATATTGGTGACAGCATTGTATACATCCCAGACACCACTAAGTTTGATCCACAAGGTCTACTTCTGATTGGTAATGAGATTGTATACTATAACCGTAAAATTTCTGATAGATTCCTCAATGTTCTTAGAAATCGTAAAGGAACAACAGAGCAAAATTGGGTTGCTGGAACATACTTAAGACAGATTCCTGAACTTGTATCTGTTGCATCTGCTGGTGTTGTTACAATTCAATCCGAGAGTGATGTCTCTATGGCATCTGGTGGTGCTATATCTGTGGAATTTGAAAGAAATGTTCAGAGAGAAATTTCATCTCCTGTAGATTTCTCTATTACCAGAGATGCATTTGAAGTTGTAGTAACTCCACCACCTGGTGGTGTGGTTGATAGATATCAAGAAAATGCATTCATTAACGATCCAGTTCAACAAAGAAATGGAAATGAAGTTGATCTAGATGATATTAACGGAGTATACTATGTTGGATTGAGAAGTGGAGCACCTGATATTGCTGTCAGAAACTCCACGATAGGTGAACTGGAATATATTGGCAACTACACAGTTACTAATGTAGGACATACAATTAGTCATTATAATAACATTTTTGATGATGGTGTAAATAATGTATCTGGAGTTACACTACAAGAGTTTAGTTTCTACTTCGCAGATCTAACTCTTGATGATTTTGTTGATAGGGCAAATTCTAGTTTTGCTAAGTCTGGTACTCGTTTCAACTTGATGCCACCATCAATTCAAAACCCAGTGACAATCAGTGCTAGCACTGGTGGTCTTGCTGGAACTATCAATGTTCAAAATACTACAGGATTCCCATCTACTGGTTACGCCTTTACCAGTAATGGATCTGTGTTCCAATACACAGGAAAAACGGCAACATCCTTTACAGGTGTTACTTTGACGAGAGGTCCAAACACAATTAATACCACTCACGAAATCATTCCGTTTACATTATCCTAAATATTGCTATAAATATAAATAACTCAGGCACAAACTACAACGTCGGACAAAAAACACCATGGCTGCAATTATTTCTGATAAGTTTCGTATTTTTAACGCGAAACAATTCCTAGAATCTCTAACTGAGGGAGCGACTGACACGAGTCAGGAACGTTCTAGAATGTATTTCTTTGTGGGTCGCCCACAGCCCTGGAGAGCGTACTTAGAAGTCTATTCTAAGAATTCTACTGCATTTACTGTGGGAGACGAAGTGTATATTGGAACGTATGGATCCACCGCTTTCCGCGCCACAATCGCTGCAGTTTATGATAGTGCCCTCCTTTTGACCGACGTTTTTGGCAGTGCTGGCGTTAACTCTGCTCCTCCTCTTGGTTCTGACCTAAAAGGTAGAACAGGTGGTGCTGGTGGTTCTGACACAGGTGCTACAGCTAAGTCTGGCGTTTATCGTTATGCAACTGAAGATGTTCCTCCTCTTCCACTTGATAACCAAAGAGAAAAAGTTAGTCTTTATGACGAATTGATTGCTGCCAAGCGTATTACTGATGCTTTTGCAAGAACAGTCATTCGTCGTTACAACTGGGACTTAGTAGCTAACCCTAAGTTTGACATGTGGAAACCAGACTACGCTGCTACTCCAGGTGGCGGTGGTCAAATTGGTAAGCAAACTGCAACAGGTGCAAATACAATTGCAGATGCTAAGTTCTATGTAATGAACTCTCAGTATGAAGTATTCAAGTGTCTTTACAACGGAGAAGGTCCTGGTAATAGCACTGGTCAAAACGCAACGGAAGAACCAACTACTGCAGGTGGTAACTACGCTGCTGGAACTGGTCTTTATACCGAAACTACTGGTGCTGGTTACATTTGGAAGTATATGTACACCATCCCTACTGATGATGTTCTGAAGTTCCTTTCTTCTGACTTCATGCCAATCGTTCTTCCTGCTAACAACTCTAGGACTGGTGTTGTAGCACAAGCTGTTGCAGGTGCATGTGACGTTGCTCTAATTGAAGACGCTGGATCTGGACTTCCTGCCTCTCAAACTCTTTATACTAGCATCAAAGGTGATGGAACAGGTGGTGTTGTAGAACTAGTAACAAATGGTGCTGGCACAATTACATCTGCAAGTATTCAAGCTCGTGGATCGGGTTACACCTATGCTAATGTTCTTTTAGGCAATGGAAACCTCTTCTCTGACACTGGTCTAAGCAGTGCAGTCGCGACAGGTGGTTCCGCTGTTGGTGCTATTGAGGTTATCCTACCTCCTGAAGGTGGTCATGGTTCTGATCATGAAACAGAACTTAATGGTAAGCGCGTGATGACAAACATCCGTCTAACCTATGCAGAAGGTCAAGGTGACTTCCCTGTAGATAACGACTTCCGTCGTATTGGCATCATCGCTGATCCATATAACTGGGGAACCACAACATTTGCTACCTCAGATACTCTCTCTGGATTAAGGTCCGTTAAAATTACTGGTGCTACTGCAGACTTCTCTGTTGATGAGAAAATTACTCAGACTGTAACTGGTGGTACTGCATATGGTACAGTTGTTTCTTGGACACTTGACAGTGGTTCTACTACCGCTGGTGTTCTTAAGTACATCCAAACTAATGATGCACACACTGATCAGGGTGTTGTAAGAGCATTTGAGTCTAATGGTTCTAATGCCATTACAGGAGAATCCTCAACTGCCTCTGGTTCTGTAGACACAGGTTATAATTCCGCACTACTAGGTGTCACTTTTGCAAGTGGTCTAGCAGCACCTGAAATTGAAAACAACACTGGTGACGTTATTTACGTTGAGAATCGTCGTCTAATCACTCGCGCTCCTGACCAGATTGAAGATATCAAACTAGTTATTGAATTCTGATTCAAATACATATTTAAAAAATCCCCCTGAGCAATCGGGGGATTTTTTTTATCTCTATAAATACTAGGGACTAGATACTAGTATTTGGCGGAGCACGATGCCTCAGAAGACTAACCTAAATGTAAATCCTTATTATGAGGACTTTGACGCGAGTAAGAATTTTTACAAAATTCTATTCCGTCCTGGATACTCTATTCAAAGTAGGGAGCTAACACAGGTACAATCCATTCTCCAAAATCAAATTGAGAGTTTTGGAAAGTACGCATTCAAGCAGGGTGAACTTGTCATTCCTGGCGAGGTAGGTCTTAATACAAAATTAGACTACGTTAAGTTGTCTTCAGTTTCTGAGGTTGCTATCTCAGAAGGAAATGACATCGTATACAAAAAATACGATATTAGTCAGTTGGTAGGACAACAACTACAAGGTCTTACCTCTGGTGTTACTGCAACTATTCTAGCAACAAAATTAGCAACAGAGACTGCTGCTGATACTTTATTTGTTAGTTACATTAATAGTGGCAACTCTAATACAGAACCAACTTTCCGTCAAGGTGAAACTCTAGAAGTTGTTGATGGTGTCAATACACCACTTCTAGTTGTTGGTACAGATGGAAGTGTTCTTCCTACTAGTATTGAGATCACTAACCCTGACACAGGAGAAGTTACTTCTCTAGAGAGTCCTGCAATGGGATTTGGATCTGCTGTAAAAGTAGAGGAAGGAATTTACTTTGTCAATGGGTATTTTGTTCGCAATGACGAAGCACTTCTAGTTATTGATGAATATTATAACAAACCATCTGCAAAAGTAGGATTTACAATTAAAGAAGAAGTTGTAACACCAGAAGCAGATGCATCTCTATATGACAATTCTATTGGATCTGCAAACTATACAGCTCCTGGAGCACATAGACTCAAAATTTCCCTAGAGTTAAAAGAGTTTGCTCTAAATGCAATTACTGATAAGAATTTTATTCAACTCCTAACAGTTTCTAGAGGAGTTATTCAAAGAAAAATTGAATCTACTGATTTCAGTGTTCTTGAGCAAACTTTAGCTCGTAGAACATTTGATGAATCTGGTGATTATGTTGTAGACAATTTCTCTGTTGATATCAGAGAATATGCACAAAAAGACGGCAACAGAGGTATCTACGGCATTGATGAGTTTGGTCTCTATAATGGAGAATCTGCCAGTGATGCTGCCAGAAAAATGATCGCTAGCATCGGTCCTGGTAAAGCATATATCAAAGGATACGAGATTGTCAATAAAGAAACTAAGTATCTTGAAATTAATAAAGCAAGAGAAAGTCTTTCAACTGATAATGTAAATCTTAAGAGCAAAGGTCTTCCAACTTACAGTGTTACTAATGTATTTGGTAGTGTTCCTTTAAACAAAGAAGGATCAGAACTAACAGCATATCCTGATGTATTTCTATATTCTACATTTAATGATGGATCTATTGGTCTGAATGATACAGAACTTTCTACAGATCATAGACAGACTATTGACAGAAGAGGAAAGATTTTTAATACTGATGATGGAATTAAAACCATCACTCTACAAATTACAAATACTGTTACATTAATTGGAGCAGTATCAGATGCAACGTTCCAAACTCAATTTGGCGAATTGTTTTTTGTAAAAACTAGAAGTGATTTGGGTACTCCAACAGCTGTTAGTTCTTTTAAAACATTATCGTTTGCAACATCAAATAAACCACTAATTAATTCTTCAGAATCAGTTCAGTTTTTAGAACTAACAGTATTTGGTAATAAGAGTGATTTAGAATTATTACTATTGGAGTATGATCTTTCTGATAGTGAATTTAAGAGAAAAATTTATCTATCGGAAGCTGATGCTTCTGCAAATAATAATGAGTTTGGTTTTATTGTAGATTATTCTGATATTATCACGCCTGTTATTGGAAAAACAAAACCAAGTAATTTCTTTTTACAACAGAAAGGACCTGGATTTAATTCAGATTCTGATATTATTCTATCTAAAGGTCGTTTAGAAGCAGGAACCACTGCATACAATACTACATTTGGATACTCTTATTTTGATCCTCAATTCTTCACCAAAATTCAATTAGAAAATGTTCCAGCTGGTGCTAATGCATTTGATGAAGGTAAGTATGTATTTGGTATTGATAGCAATGCATATGGTGTTGTAGAAGGATCTTCTGCTGGTGTTTACAGTACAGGAAGAATTTTATTCGTAAAAACTCTATCTGGTAAGTTCCAATCTGGTGAAACAATTAGAGATGAAGATGGCAATACTGTAAAAATTGCAAAAGACAATACAATCTCTCACTTTGTAGTTCAAAATAGAGGTTTGGGATATGCTGATGGTTGTTCTTTATTAATTAATGGTCTTGAATTTGATGCATCAAAAATTGATCTAGGTAAAAATATTGCAGGCAATATTTACAATGCTACTATTATTAATAGAAGAGCAGTAAATATTGAATATGCACAACCACCTGCGGTAACTGTCAAAAATCCAGATGGAGCAGCCTCTCCTAGTTCTGCAGCTTCTGTTGTACCAATTCTATTCAGAAATACTGTTACAACTTATACACCACAGAATGTCAAGTCTATTGGTTGTTTTTATGGTTCTGGTAACTCCAACTCTTTCTCTGCAGATGTAGTTGTAGATAGTCAAACTTTCTCTGAAATTAAAGCAGTTACTAACTTTACATTCTTCGGATCTCAAGGATCTAATTTTGTGGAGTCTACTAGTTTTAGTGCTGATGCATCTGTCCTATTGCAGCAAGGAGATCTTGTACAATTCTCTGATGATAACAATAATTTAGTTCGTGCTATTGTACAATATGCAACAAAACAAGAAGGATCATCTAAATCTAGAATTTACTTAGATACAGTTTTACCTGGTGGTGTTACAAATACAAGTATTGTACGTTTACGTCCTAAAGTAGCAAATACTAATTCTGGAACATTGTTGTTCCCAACAGGAAGTAAGCAAGTTTCTAAAATTTCTGCTGGTGGAGATGATACTAAGATTAAGTATTACTTCCGTAGAGATTTTGTAACTACTGCTTCTTCTGGTGGTGGTGTAATTACATTCGCTGCACAGTTACCATTTGGCACACAAAGATTTGCAGCTTTCAGTGAAAGTAATTTCATCATGACTGTATTAGATCCTGGCGATGCTCCTAATATTTCCGAAGGAGATATTATTTACGTTGGAGAGGACTCGGTTGAGATTACTTCTGCTACTGATACTGCTAGTGGTCTTACTTCTGGTAGTATTAGTCTACAGTTACCATCAACGTATTTTGGAACTATTCCTTCTAATGGTGCATTCCCTAAACTAAAACTTACAGCAACTCTTGAAGTATCTAATGCAAAACCAAGACTTAAGACTGCAGTAAAAAATAAGAGAATCGTTGTTGCTTCTGCTGGAGATCGTGTTGTTCCATTTAGAGGACAAGACTATGATAATGAAGTTGTAGAGACTTTATCATATTCTGATGCTTTTAAATTAAGATATGTCTATGAAGGAACTTCATCTCAAGCACCAGATGTAGATTCTGCTGGTAATCTAATTTCAGGAACTGACATTACTTCCAGATATACATTTGATAATGGACAGAGAGATACATTATATGATGTTTCTAGAATTGTTCTAAAACCAGGATTTGATCCTGCAGTTGGACAATTGCTTATTGCATTTGATTACTTTGAACAATCCCAAGGAGACTTCTGTACAATTGATAGTTATCTACACGAAGCAGGTGTTCCAGAAGATGAAATTCCATCTTTCAACTCTTCTGTTCATGGAAACTTAGAACTTAAGAACGTAATTGATTTTAGACCCAAAGTAGATAGCAGTGCTATCATTCCTGGTTTCCTTAATATTGCGTCTCTTGAGACTACTGCTGGATCATTCTCTGGTTCTGGTGCTGTACTAGCAAGTACACCAGCTCCTGACTTGAATTTGGAATACACTTTCTCATTCAGTCAAGTACAATACTTAGATCGTATTGATGGTGTTTTCTTAGATAAAAAGGGACAGTTTATTGTTAAAGAAGGTAACTCTTCCTTAAACCCAACTAAACCAGATCCAATTGATGATGCTGTACCTCTTTTCTATGCATATATTCCTGCATTTACGAAGACAACTAAAGATGTAAGAATTACTCCAGTTGATAACCGTCGTTATACAATGCGTGACATCGGTAAATTGGAGAAGCGTATTGAGCGTCTTGAGTATTATACTACACTTAGTATTCTTGAGCAGCAAGCTCTTAACATGCAAGTTAAGGATCAAATTGGTTTAGACCGATTTAAGTCTGGTTTCTTTGTTGATAATTTTGAAGCACACAAAGTTGGCAACTTGCAATCTCTTGATTACAGATGTGCAGTGGACAGTCAGCAAAGTGTCCTACGTCCTCAATCAAAAGAAGATTCTGTAAATCTAGAAGAAGTAAATGTAAGAGAAGATCAAAGATCTGTTTCTGGTTACAAGAGATCTGGAGATATGGTAACATTACCTTTCTCTCCTTTGAACTTACTAGGAAATGATTTTGCATCTAAGACTTTAAATCCAAATCCATTTGTTGTTCTTCAATATGTTGGTGATGGAGAGATTTCTCCATCTATTGATCATTGGTATGATCAAAATGAAGAACCACTAGTTGTAGATACTAACACAGATCTATTCAACATTTTCTTAGCAAAAGAAAATGTAAAAGAAAGTTTCTCTAGTCTATTCAATTCTTTTGTAGTTAACTGGGTTGGAACATCCTCTTCTTTCACCACAATTAATTCTTTGGGTGAAAACAATACACAGCAAGCTACAACATCTGTTTCTCAAGCATCAGTTGCAAGTTCTTCTAATATCAGTCCTCAAAACAATGAGGTAGGCAAAGGAGTTCCAACTAAGAGTATTGGCGAAAGTTTAGTCTCAACTTCCCTAGCATTCTTTGCCAGAAGCATTCCTGTCAGATATGTTATTAGAAGAATGAAACCTAATACGAAGATGTATGTCTTCTTAGAGGGAAGAAATATTGGTCGTTGGGTAAATCCAGACCTAAGATTTACAGGTATTGCTGGCAACTCTCTATCTGCATTCAATGGTGAGATTACAACTGATGAGTATGGTAATGCTAGCGGACTAATTGTTGTTCCTGCTGGTTTACCTCCACTTGAAAATGCAACTTGGACTGGTGATGTAGATACTCTACCATATGATACCTCTGCTGAAGAAGTATCAATTACTTCTGGTGTACTAACCTTTAGATTTACTTCTAGTGCAACTAATGCTCCTAAAGGAGAAGTAGATAGTTATACTGAAGTTAAGTATTATGCTACTGGTCTCCTTCCAGAGAATCCTGCAAGCATTGTATCTACTAAACCTTCTTACTTCAAATCTAATGAAGGTGTACAGTTAATTGAAAGCAATACTGATAATCCTATCAGACCTAATCCTCTTGCACAAACATTTAAGGTTGAAAACCTAGAGGGTGGTTGTTTTGTTACTGGTGTTGATATGTTCTTCAGCAAGAAGAGCACTAATATTCCAGTCAAAGCATATATTTCTAATGTTGATGCAGAAAAACCAGCTAAAAATATTGTTCCTGGTTCTGAGAAGACACTCTCTCCAAATACTTTCCTTAAGTGTTTTGCTAGTGGTAATATTGCAGTTTTCAAAGGCGAGAGTGTAACAGGTGCTTCTTCTGCTGCTTCTGGTCCTATTCTTAAGATCTTTGATAAGAACAATGTAGAGTTAGTATCTACTGCATCTGGTAAGTATAGTCTTACTAATGAGCAAGTTTATACTATAGTTCTAAGTAATCACAATGGTAAATCTTTTGTACAGAATGAAGATCTAATTATTCCTTCTGTTACTGAAGCAAATGCAAAAGATGCTACTGATCTTGTTCTTGCTATTGCAAAAGATAGCGGTAAAGTCTCTAGAATGAGAATTGCCAACCCTGGTCAAAATTATGATAGCGCAATTTTAACTATTGAGAGTCCACAACTTCCTGGTGGTGCTACTGCAACAGCTAGTATTGAAGTATCAGGTGGTAAAATTTATAATGCTGAGGTATCATTGAGTGGTTTTGGTTACACAGAAGCACCTTCTGTGGTCGTCAAAGGCGTCGGAAATGGTGCTGGTGGGTGTGAGATCCAAACGTTTATTGAGATTGATTCTCCTGCCGTTAGAATGGGTGTCGCGATTGATGCAGGTGAAGTAACAAATTCTACAACACCAACACACTTTGCATTTGATTATCCTGTTTATCTACAAAACGATACCGAATATGCATTAGTAGTAGAAACTGATTCTACTGATTATGAACTTTGGGTTTCTAGACTTGGTGAAACAGACATTGCTACAAGCACAGTCATTACAACACAACCATCTCTAGGTTCAGTGTATCGTTCTCAGAATACAGAAAGTTGGACTGAAGATATCTTTGAAGATCTTAAGTTTACACTATACAGAGCAGAGTTTGATCTAACAAGACCTGCAGAACTTCTCCTTAAGAATACAAATCTTGGATATGAACTTCTTGATGCAAATCCAATTGAAACAAACGCAAGTTCTAATTCTGCTTCCACTTCTACTTTATTCAAGAATAGCAACGCTGTTATTAAAGTAAATCATAGAGATCATGGTTTTGAAGATAGTGGTAACTCTTATGTGTTCTATAGAACTGCTCTAGAAACAGGTGGTATCACTGCCTCCACTATTAATAGTAACTTGTTCCAAGTTCTTAACTCTGGTGTTGATACTTATAACTTTGTTTCTCCATCTCAAGCTGCAGGAAACTCTATTGGTGGCGGAACTTCTGTATACGCAAGTCATAACAGAAAATTTGAAACATTATATCCACAAATCCATTATCTAACATTTACTGGAACAACTTTAGATGTTTCTGTAAAAACTACCAATGTGGTTCCTATTGATTCTTCTACAACTAACTATACTTCATATTCACAGGCAGATTATGAAAGAACTTTCTTGAATGAACCACATTATTTTACAAATCAAAAGTTGATTGCATCTGAAATTAATGAAACTTTGAATGGTCTTGAAAGATCTCTGACTTACAAGATGCAACTATCTTCTACTTCTAGTAATCTATCTCCAATCATTGATTTGTCTAGCGCATCAGTCAAAACTGTTAGCAATAGAATTGAAAATGCTACTGGACAAGAAAGAAGATTTGGTAGAAGAGATCAGGTTATTGAATTTTATCCTGTATATCAATTTGATCTTGCTGGTAATGCTGGAACTGAATTACAACCTAATCAGACAATTGAAGGTCAAACTTCTAAAACAACTGGAACTATTGCAAGAGTCAATGGTAGTGTTGTTTATGTAAGAGTCAAGACAAGTCAATTTTTCCAAAAAGGAGAACTTGTTTCTTTAGGAAACCAAACACAATTGACAAATGTTAGTGTTGATTCTAATCCAACACAAGTATTTGCATCTATTGATGATGGTTCTACTATTGTAGCACGTAATCCATCTGTTATTCTTGAGACTTATGATAATGTTATTACTGGTAAAACAGTTATTTGGAATAGTCAAACTCAAGAATTGACTGCTAGGGTTGATATTAAACCTATCAATGATAACTTTACTGATAGAATTATTGACAATGCAGTTTACAATAGAAATGCCGTTGTTGGTGATCAACTTGCAGATATTTTCCGCGTAGGAGACTTCATTAAGTATCCAAACCAACCAGATGAAGAAGCAAATTATCTGGAGGTAGGAAAAATTACATATACAAATGGTATTGATTTTGTTGCAGAAAATACTTCTAAGAATGGTTCTGCTATTGCTAAGTATGTAACCAAAGAAGTTGTTCTCAATAATCCAGCGACTGCAATTGATGTTCATCTAACTGCAAATGTCAAGGATATTTCAAATATCCAAGTTCTCTATAAGTTTAAAAAAGCATCTAGTCAAGAGAACTTTGATGACATTGATTGGGTATTGTTTAATGGTAATGGACAACCAGATACATTAGAATTAGCAACTACAGAAAATACTATTTCTAGTGTTGTTGAGAAGCAATCTTCGTATCAAGATCTCAAGTATAGTGTATCTGATATTGATGAATATTCTTCGTTTGCTATTAAGATTGTGATGTTGGGTGTTGATCCAGCGTTTGCTCCTAAAATTCAAGATATTAGAGCAGTAGCAGCATTCTAATTTCCGCGTATGGACTATATCAAAGTTGAAGGGCATGATGGTCTCGTAAGAGACCAAAACACTGGTGCCATCATCAATCTGGACGATTCTGCAATCACTGCAAGACGTAAATCAAAACAGTTGAGTTCCGCATTGGAAGACATAAATACATTGAAGAATGAAGTCTCTGAACTCAAGTCCCTACTAAGAGAGTTAATCAAAAATGCCAGCAATTAATGTAGCAAGAAGCGATACCTTTGAACAGCAGAGGTTGAAAATTAATGAAATTGGTGCCAATCTTTTCCAGATTAGTTCTGGTGGGACAGATTTGTCTACTGGTAATCTTAGATTAGGAGATGGATCAAAAAATTCTCCGTCACTAGCGTTTACTTCCGATAATAGTCTTGGTATTTTTAAATCTGGTATCGGTACATTTGGATTTGTTTCTTCTAGCAAAAAAATCTTTGATGCATCATTATCAAACATTGTATCATTTAAAGACTTTATTGTAAGAAAACAGTCTTTGAATCAAGGTGGTTTAAGTATCACTAATAATGGTAGTGGATATGACGGTGGTCAATATGCTGATATTCCTCTAATTGGTGGTAGTGGTGATAGTGCAACTGTAACTGTTGATGTTGCAGGATTCCAAGGCACTGTACTTAATACAGGACTCAACTATGTTCCTGGAAACTATGCAAGTATTTTTCTAGTTGGTGGTACTGGCACTGGAGCTCAAGCAACGTTTACCATTGATAATCTAGATGGTGACATTACAAATGCTGGTAGTGCATATGTTCCTGGTACTTTTACTGATGTACCATTACAGGGAGGTAGTGGTTCTGGAGCAAAAGCAACATTAAATATTACTGGTACTTCAACAATTTCTGGTAATATTACAAATGGTGGTAGTGGTGGAACAGATAATTCATATCCATTTGTACAATTACACAACTCACCTGCACAGACATTTGTTGTCACAGCTGTTGCAAACCCAAATGCTGGACAAGCAGGAGAACCAAATTTCATTTATGCAATTGATGGTGTTTCACAACCAACACTAAACATTGTCCCAGGAAACACATATCTATTTGATATGTCGGACCCTTCTCTACTGGGTTCTAACCCAGGAGATCCTACAAGTGAGCATAGAATTGCTTTCCAAGCAGCAGATGGTAGCGCATTAAATTCTCAGATCTATACATTTTACACGAGAGGAAATGCTGGTCAACCAGGTTCTTTCTCTGATCTAGTTATCAAACCAGAAGCACCTGTTGGTGTTCAAATTAGATATGATTGTGCTAACCACCCAAACATGGGTCCTGCTGGTGGCAACATCAACGTTAATGCAGGTGCTCAAGGAAACTTTGGTAGTGGTGCGTATGCAAACTTGACAATCTCTGGTGGTGCTATCACTTCACTAAGTTTTGTTGATGAAGGTACAGGATATAGAGCGGGAGATACACTTTACGTTAAATCATCTGATGTCGGTAGCAACACTGGATTTTTATATACTATCAACAGTGTAGTATTTACAGGTACAGTAAACACTGTTGATATTACGGTAGAAGGTAGTGGATATAATTTAAATGATGTACTTACTATCAATGATAGTGATGTTGGCGGTGGTGGTGGTAGTGGATTCCAGTTTACTGTAAATACAGATCCTGGTCGTGTATCTGATCTAACATTTGATTCTTATGGTACAGGATATGTTGCTACCGATTTACTAGAGCTACCAAAAGCAGTTGCCAATATTTCAACTTATGCTCCTGGTCAAACAGCAACACAAGCATCTACTGCAACTGCTGGAGATGCTGTTTTAATTATTGCAGATACTTCTAATTTAGAAGTTGGAATGTATTGCTTCACTAGTGGAGGTGATGTAGGTACTCTTGAAAACACTGCGGTAATTCAAAGTATTGATAGCGCAACACAAATTACGATGAACACTGGAGCAACAGGTTCTGGTGCTATCAATGTATACTTTGTATCCCAAGATCTCAATAACATTACTGTTGCAAGTACAGCAGGAATTGCGATTGGAGATACTATTGAAAAAGTTTCTGGTACTGGTGTACTTGCAGACAACACAACTGTTGGTGACGTTCTCAACTCTACAACAATTCAATTATCTGCACAACCAACATCTCCTGGTCCTATTGTAGTAAACTTTGTTCCACCTTTTGGCGATCCAACTACAGATTTCCAATATCGTGTTGATACACTAGGTGTTGTTGAAAGTGTAACTCTTGCTGATGGTGGAAATGGTTATGCAGTAGATGATATTCTTTCCATTCAGGCAGAACTTTTAACTCAACCAAATATCTTTACAGTTCTTTCCAAAGCTGTACAAGAGATTACATTTACGCAAACTATTGCGGATTCAGTTTTAGGAATTGGAGATTCAATTAAAGTTAGAGACGGTGCTGTAAGTAATGTTAGCACAGTAAATGCTCCAACTATTACGCCTACAATCACTGGACCTCTTTCTGGTACTATTACCTCAGGCAATACTACTATTACTGGTCTCTCTAGTACAACAGGAATTAGTGTTGGCGATTTTGTTCAGGAAGTATCTACTAGTGGAAATATTGATCCTCTAGCAAAAATTGCGTCTATTACAAATAGCACAACTGTTGTAATGGATCTACCTGCTTTAGCAAGTAACACTGTTGATTTAAACTTTACCAGTGATGAAGCAGGAACTTATACAGGAGTAGCAACTACTGGCGGAACTGGTACTGGACTAACGTTAGATATTGAAAGAAGTAGTCAGGGTGATATTCTCACAATTCAAGTAAATAATCCTGGTGGAGAATATACACAAAGTGATCCTATCACTGTTGCTGGTACTTTAATTGGTGGTAGTTCTCCAACACATGACCTCTCGTTAACTGCAGACTCTGTAAGTTCTACGGATGATTTAGAAATTGTTGAAAGAATTACTGCTGGTGGTAATATTTCTAGTGTTACTGTATTGACTGGTGGTGCAACTGTTGCAGATGGCGACAGCATGATCAAAGTTGGAGTAACATCTACAGTTTACACCGTAGACGTTGCTGGAACATCAGATTCAAGATTCTATATTGATCTTGGAGATGGTAACGGATCTCAAAAGACTCCAGATATTACGATGTATGTTGGATCTACATACAGATTTGATCTATCTGATGCATCCAATAGTGCTCACCAGTTCTCATTAAGTACATTCCCAGATGGTATTAATCCACCAAGTCTCGTAGAAAATATTTCTTCTACCCTTGATGTAAACTCTAAAATTATTACAGTTGCAGATACAACAGGAATTGTTGTTGGCATGGTTGTAACTTCTACAGCAGGAGTTGGGCAGGTTGCGTCAAATACTTTAGTTGAGTCTATTGATAGTTTAACACAAATTACATTATCGGAACTACCAGATGCTAGTGGTGCAGTTACACTAGAATTTGTTGGTACTGAATATACAGATGGTGTTACTAAAGATCAAGGCGTTTTAGATATCTTAGTTACATCAAATACACCAAGTCTTTATTACTATTGTGGTATTGGTGGTGAAGGACATACAAATGAAGGTGGACCAGATGGTGATGAAGCTGTAATCACTATAGATCCAAATAATCCTAAGACATTTGGATCTGGATTTGAAATTAGAGTTTCTGATATTACATCAACAGATCAAGCAACATTCAAGGTTTCCGATGGAGAAGTTGCTGCTCAAGTTTTCAATGCAACTTCAGCAAGTATTACTTCTATCACTGCTACTTCACTAACCTTAAGTACAATTCTTGCTTCAAGCAGTATTCAAGTACCACAAGTTATATCACAGTCTGGACTGACACTACAAGGCACTAATATTAACTTAAATAGTGATACTACATGTGGTCCTCTTAGTATTACAAACTCAACTGGTGCTTTATCAACATCAGGTGAAATCAAGACATTTGGTCAACTCAATATTAATGATACTCTGTTCATTAATAACAATACTGTTACATCACAAGCAAATACTTCCATTGTATTAGAACCAGCGGTAAACCAAGTTGTAACTATTGATGCAACAACAGCAATTGCTGTTCCTGTTGGTGATACTGCACAAAGACCACTCACTGCTGTTAGTGGTCAAATTAGATTCAATACAGATTCTAATCAATACGAAGGTTATAGTTCTACTGCTAGTGCATGGTCTTCTCTTGGTGGTGTCCGAGATCTAGATGGAAACACATATATCTTAGCAGAACAAACTATTGGTGCTAATGATAACACCCTTTGGTTTATCAATGACAATATTAATACTGTTAAGTTTACTCCAACTAGATTAGAATTTAGATCCAACAAATATATTTCTTCTAGTAATACTGGCGCACCAGCATATCTTGACTGGACTGCTAATGCGCCAGTTTCTGTTGGTGATTATTTAAAATACAAAAATAATCTTTATGAGGTAACAACTGCAGGTACTACGGGTACATCTGGTAGTGAACCATCGCATACTACTGGATCACAACCTAATGGTAGTGCAGTTCTAGAATTTTGGGGTCTTGGCGTTGCACCTCTAACTTTTGAAGATATTGAAGAAATTAGAATTGGACCTACACAAGACACTCCTGTTAGTATCAACCAAGATTTAAGACTTGCAAACAATAAAATTTCTACCGATGTTTCAGATTTGGTTCTACAACCAAATGCTGGACAAAAAATTGTATGTGATTCTGACTCTACTCTTGTTATTCCAGTTGGTACAGATTTAACAAGAGGAGCACCACAAGCTGGTTCTATTAGATTCAATACAACCTCTAGTCAGTTTGAAGGTTACGATGATAACAATAACTGGGGATCTCTTGGTGGTGTTAAAGACGTTGATCAGAACACTTATATTATTCCAGAAACTACTCCTGGTGCTAATGAGAATATTTTATACTTCTACAATGATGGAACTAATACCGTACAGTTGACTGCAACTGCTATGGATTTCTTCTCTGTAGATACTATCAGATCTCAGACAAGTAATGAGTTTGAAATTACTGCAAACTTGATGACATTCAATGGTGCAGAAACAACACTTGATAATACTGATACAAGCAAAACATTCTTACATACAAGTAAACAATACTTTGATCTTGGTCTCTCTGCAGGTGTTACTGTTGACCCTGTATTAAGACTTGACGATCAAGGTGATGTATATTTTAATACTGGTTTTGGAACAGGTACATTTACTGGAGTTAAAGTTTTTGATGGTGATCTAAAAGAATTTGAACTAGCTGACGTTAGAATTTTGACAGAAAAAGTTACTTTAACAAAAGGAACTGTAAATAATGGAGGTTCTAATATTTACGATGTTGGAACAAATAATGGAGCGAAAACAGTTGTTGTCGCAGAAGATAGTGTAACTGGTGCTAGAGAATTTTTTGAGTTTGGAATCATAGATAATAACACAGATGTTTTCCATACCGAGTATGGAAATATCAGAACAGGTGATCAACTTATTGATGTTTCTTTTGAAGTTACTGGAACTAATTTTGTCAGATTAAATTTCACAATCGGAAGCACAGTTCCAAATGGTAATAATGTGGTCGTAACTATCGTATCTAACGTCACTAAGGGATAACAAACATGGCAACAACTTTAGAAAAATTTGATTCTACAGGAGGTTTTTCTGTAGAAAAAACAACAGTCATTGATGAATTGCGTAATGCAAAAGACATCAATACTTTAGAAATTAAAAACAGTAATTTTACTGATAGTTCAGCATCATCTTTTATTCTTAGAGGTTTAAATACATCAACTCTAGACCTAGATGGTGCAGGTGGTCAAATTCCTATTGCTAATAGCACTATGAGTTTTATCACTGCAAATATTATTGGAGTCAATTCAGTTGGAACTGTTTATGCAGTAAAATTTGAAACTGCATTATACTGCGATGGATCTGGTAATACAAATGTACTATCAAGTTTCCAGACCGTAATCAAGGATGACATTCCTCAGGGTGAGACTTGGGATATTCAACCACTTGGTGCTTTAAATCGTTTTAGTTATGATACAACCAGAGCAGGTACAACGTCAACTATTAAGTGGGTAGCATTTACTGAAGTTGTGAGCATTGACTGGACTTGATGCTAAATATGTAATAGGAAAAAAGTCAAGGGCACGCGAATACCATGAGTTTTCATATTAATTCCGATAAAGAGAAGCTTAGAGGTGTAAACCCTAAGATCATCGGTGATAATGAAGCATCTATCAGAATTGGTACAGGAGCGGATGAACGTGAAGTTCTCCGTACTGAACTAGATAGCGCAACTCAATTACCCAGAGTTGGTATCAACAGAACGGGACAAAGAGTTAACAATATTGAACTTGACACAGCTGGTTCTGGATTTACAGTAAACCCTGATGTTACTATTGGACCACCTAATGATCCTAATGGTGTCCAGGCTTTAGCGTCTGCCTTTACTTTTAATGGAAAAGTAACATCTATTGCTGTTAACAATCCTGGCAGTGGATATACGACTGTTCCAATTGTTACAATTTCTGGTGGTGGTGGTGCAGGTGCTACAGCAACAGCATTCCTTGACTCTGTTGACTTTGAACTTGACATTAATGGTGCTATTAGAACATCTACGTCCATCATTTCTGATACGGCAAGAATTCTAAACCTGGATATTGACAACTTTGTTACTCCAGATGCTAACTTTAGAGCACCAAACTTAAAAACTTACGCAAATAATACAGGAACCCTATGGTCCCCTGGTGTTATTGTACAGAAAAATTCATATAGGTACTTCGGTGCCAATATGTATCAGGCAATGAACACTGGTCAAACTGGTGGTACTGATGAGGCACCAGAACATCTAGATGGCATTGTGCTATCTGGAGAAGTTCAGTTTAAGCATATTGGTTTCCGCGTAAACGATCCATCAGAATTCAGGTATAACGATACTGGAGATGCTGGTGTATTTCCTCGTTCTATCACACCTCTATTAGGTGACAGATCAGACAAAGTTGCAACTACAGAATACGTTCTCAACCTAGCAACGAACGACGTTGGTGGTCGTATCTATGTTTCTCAGCAAATTGGTTCTGACCTAAACGACGGTCGTTCTGCTGTAAACCCTGTTCGTACTATTAAGAAAGCGGCACAGTTGGCATGGGCAACTGTTGGTGTTAAAGAAACTATTATTTGTTCTGGTGGTGATTATGTAGAAGATAACCCAATCTCCCTACCACCCGATGCATCTGTTGTTGGTGATAACCTTCGTCTTGTAATTATCAGACCTGCCAATCCTGGCAAACACATCTTTAAATTTGGTGATAAGAACTACGTTACTGGTGTAACATATCGTGACCAAATTGATTCCAATGGTGACCCAGTTGCTACTTGGGACTTTGCTATGGTCTTTGACGACAAGCAAAGAATTATTATTGACCAAGAAGCTAATGGAGATTTTGGTACTTCATTCCCAATTGGTCATCAGATCTTTGGACCACAAAAATTTAGTGTTAACTTCCAAAACAATACAGGTCTTTCTACATTAGTATCTGGTCTTATTGTAAAGGGTGTTAACACTGGTTCTAGAGCAAAAATTACCAGAGTAATTTTTGAAGCTCTTACTGGACCCAGTGCATATGTAAATGGTAAGATTGAAGTTGATCTACAGAGTGGTTCTTTTGTTGAGGGTGAAAGATTTGATTATATTACAAGTGCTTCACCAGGATCTGCATATACACAAACAATTACAGAACAAAGTGGTCCAAATGTTCTAACATTTACCACAGATCCAACAGTTGATATTCCACCTGGAACTGTTGTAGAACTACAAGCAACTCCTTCTTCTGGTCTTCCTTTCACTGGATTTTATGAGATTGCTTCTGTTGATGCTACACAATCTGCTAACAACATCTGGAAAGTATCATTCTTCCCAATCTTAGGAGCACCTAGTTGGAACGGTGATGGTGTTGGTGGTGGTTATGTACTGAATCAAGCGACTGCTGTTACTGAATCTTTTGATACTACTAAAATTGAATCCATCCGTGCTGAGGGTGAGGTTGTATCAGTAGATGAAGAGTATACCACAACTCTACCTATTTCTAGACTTGATTTCTCTCTACAGGGAGATCCAAGTATTGCAACTGGTGGTTTCCAATCTGAACAGTTTGGTAATGCAGAAGATCTTGGTGGTATTATATTTTACACTAACGCACTAGTTGGTAGAACTAATACACACGAATTTAAAGAAGGTCAAGAAATTTTAATTGAAGGTCTACCAACAGCTGGTCCTGATTTATCTGTCCTCAACGGTAAGCAAAGAATCTACAAAGTTCTAGAAGATGCTGATGGTCGTTGCAGAAGATTTGTTATTCCAAAGAAATTACCTTCTATCACAGACGCAAATTTTGATCCAGGTCAATTTGCAGTTGTTAGAAACTTCAGTAAAGTAGTTACTTTATCACTACTAAACTCACCAAACACTTTCCCACTTTCTACACCTGTAGAAAGAAGATTCCAAGATGCTTGTGTATTCTTACGCAATAACAGAGAGTTTATTGCTGATGAAGTTGTAGGAATTATCAATGATCAATTTAAGACAGATCATTATTCTGCATACAATATTTCTGGAAACTCTTTTGATATTTTCTTAGGTAATACAGAAGACGAACATACTTATGTTTCTGGTGGTACTGTACAACTAGGTAGTGGTGGAACGATCTATAACATCACTAACTTTATTTACGACAATACTATTACTGGTGTTGCTACTATCACAACAAATCTTCCAGTAGCAAATATTCAAGAAGATAGTATTGTTAAACTTGCAGATATTCTATTAAGTTGTGATGCTGGACAAAAAGTATATCCTTCATATAGTTCTCCAACAAACACAAACACAGGAAGTAATGGTGACGAGCAATGTCGTCAAGACGTTATTCACTTTGTCAATGCACTGGTAAGAGACCTTGAATTTGGATCAAACCACAACATTATTGAAGCAGCAGAGAAGTATGTCATTGGTGGTGACATTGCATACATCAAAGACGAAATCATTCAAAACGTTCGTGCAATTGAGTATGCTAGAGAGCTCTGTATTTTCGCAATGCGAAATTGGAGAATTGGTGATGGAACTCCATCTGATGACATCTATGTCCCACGTTATTCTTCTGTAACAAGATATTTTGACGATACAGTAATTACAACAACAGCAGGAACTCCTGCTTGTGCTGATGTTAAAGCAGCAATTGATACTTTATCATTCTTATGGGTAGATGTAATTTCTAAGAACCAAAATGGAACATACTTAGATGCTGCATATCTAATCACTAGAAACAGGGATCTTATTGCACACCAAGCATTAGCAGATACTTTTGCAAACTATCCAACTTTTACACTTTCTAATACAAACGAAAGAAAGTGTATCAGAGATATCCGTATCGTCATCAACGGTCTCGTAAAAGACCTGGTATTTGGCGGTAACGAAGGTATTGTTGGTGTTGCTGATGCATACTTCACTGGAACTGTATTAACAGGTCTTCCAGAAGCACAGAGAGATGAGACTGTCTATGCTTTCCAGAGAGTGAAGCAGTATTGTATTGATGCAATGCGTAACTGGTCTGGTGGAGATGTTGATGAAGTAACTCCAAATGGATCTACTTACAACGCTTCATCTGGTGCTCTTACTGTAAGTTTCCCAGATCCACCTGTAGCACCTACTACTTCGGATAGAATTGCATTCAAAGAAGAAGCAATTACATATAGCTGCACATATAATAGTGTAACTGGAAATCATGCAAGTCCTCTCAGATTTGATTCTAACTGGGGTCAGGACTACGCTATTACTAATGTATCATCTTCTGGTGGTATTACTACTGTATCTTGTACTGTTCCTAATGCAGGTGCTGCATCTGGTTCCGCACATACATTTGTAAGTGCTTTAGCAAATGGAACAATTCTAATTTATGATCCAGTAACTCCAACAGTTGATGTTCCAAGATTTACTAACTGGAATATTTTACTTTATAATAGTGTACCTCTTTGTGCTAATGTAGCTTCTACAATTACTACAGCGATGGACCTCTTTGAGGACATCCTAGACGGAACTATTCCAGCTGGATCTGTAAACACAAATAACGGAACTCTATTTGATACTTCTCAAATTCGTACATTCCCTGATAACTTCATTTACGATGCAAACAATCAGCGTGTGTCAATTCGTGGTGACTTTGATGAGTTCCCAATTATTGAAGCATCTCCATATACACAAAATGCTTCTGTTATCTCCTTCTTAGGTGGTGGCGGTGCTCTGATTGATGGATCTAAAGTTAAGCAACCTAACTGTCCTTTCCCTGGTCTTGAAATTGATGGAACCGCATCATTCCCGAACCAAGGTAAATCCATGGTTGCTGCGGCATTCACGATTGTATCCTTTGGTGGCACAGGATATAAGGTTATTAACGATGGTTATACCCAGTTGGTTTCTGTCTTCGTTATTTTCTGTGCTGATGGTGTTCTTTGTGAATCTGGTGGTTATGCATCTATTACTAACTCTGCTACTAACTTCGGTCAATTTGCTTTACGTGGTACGGGATATAGAGAAGAGTGCTACTCATTTGACCAAGGTACAATCAGTAATGTTTCTTCAACACCTACTGGTAGAACTATTTTAACAGTTAGTGGTCTTGGAAGAGAACCACTAGAGCATTATGTTGGTAAAATTGATGGATTTAGAAATACCAATACTGATATTGAATACTTCATTGATGTAGTTGCTGGCGTCACTGTTGGTCCTCCTTTCTCTGCACAGTTAACATTTGACGATGGTACTGGTGGTGGAATGGATCTAACAGACATAAACACAGGAAATCCAGTATCTACAAGTGCTCTTAGTGGAAAGACAATTAAATTACATAGACCATCTATTGTTAACTCTTCTTCCCACACTTGGGAATTTGCAGGTTCGGGTACTAATTACCTAGCACTACCTGAGAACGGTGGTACTAAGATTGAAGCATTTGAGCAAGTATCTGAGAACTACGGTCGTGTATATGTTTCTGGTACTGACGAACTTGGTGACTTTAAAGTTGGTACATTTGCTAGAATTGAAAACAGAACTGGTGCTATTACCTTTACGGGTACAGTTACCATTTCTGAAGTTGAATTCTTGAAACTGAAAGGTGGTGACGTTGTTGTTACTGGATTTGATGCTTCCAATACACTTGGCGGTGCTAACTCTAGTGACTCCAAGCTACCTACCCAAAAAGCAGTTAGAGATTACATCACTAACAACCTTGGACCTTACATCAACAAACCATATTCTACGAACGCTGTTCCTAGAGCACTGGTTGAACTTACTGATTCTGGTAAGATCTCTATTGACCAAATTCCAGCACTCAGACCTTTCCAAGTTTACACTGTTGCAGATCAAGCAGAAAGAACTTCTATTGAGGGAGCACTTGCTGGTGACATTGCAATCCAACAGGATACATCTACATCATTCATTCTAAATCAAGATAACGACAGTCTATTCCTTGGATTCCAACCAGATCCTAATATTAGTATTAACCTTGGTGATATTTACACTGGTAGTTTAACAACTGGTCGTATTCAAGCAACCGAATATAGAAAAGGTGTTGTTTTCCAAATCAACATCACTAATGGTGGTTCTGGATATGTAACTCCTCCAACAATTTCATTCTCTGGAGGTAATCCAGATCCTGGTGCAGTATCTGCAGCTGCTACATGCACAATTGCTAATGGCACTGTTGTTACCGTAACTATTGAAACGTTTGGTGGATATCAAGGTGGTATTGGATACACTACTGCTCCTACAATTACATTTACTGCTCCTCCTGGTGCTGGAACACAAGCACAAGGAAGTGCTCTAATTGAAAGTAGAGTTTATGGTGATATTGTCAACAATATCAAGATTGAAGATACTGATACATTTAATGATAGCACATCACCGACTCCAGTCACAGTTAACATTAACAGAGTTGTAAACACATCTTCGTTTGACAATAATAACTGGGTATCTCTATCTTCTAACCAGATTGCTGCATCAGACATCACATCTGGTGTTATTGAAACAGATAGACTAGCATCTGGTGGTGCTGCAAACTCCTTTACCTTCCTCCGTGGTGATCAGAACTTTGCTCTAGCGATGCAATCTATCAAGGGTGCTGAAACTAGATACTTCGCCTCTCTTGCTGCTCAGTGCTCTATCGGATCATCTCAGATGATCTTTACGACAAACTCTGATGTTCTTATCGGACATGAAGTTAAACAAACTGTCAACGGAGTTGCTGCAAACACAAACATTAATGGTGTTGTTACTTCGGCAGGTCTCACAACTATCTCTCTCAATAATCCAGTAACACAAACAATTCCTCTTGGAACGATTATTGAATTTGAGCGTGGTGCTTCTCCTGTTACATTTGAATCTACATTCACACAAGGCGGATTTATTGATGACGTTATTATTTCAAATCCTGGATTAGGATTTACAAATGGTCAATATTTTGATGTAGAACTTTTAGGTGGTACTGGTACAGGATTAAAAGTAAATCTGGTTGTATCTGGTAACTCAGTTACTGAAATTACTGTTACTGATGGTGGTACAGGATACAACGCAGACTTTACTGTTGTTACCGCTCCTGGTGTGATTGGTTCTGGTTCAGCTCTTGTTCTAGAAGCAAAAGTCTCCACAGTTCTTAGACAATATGCAAACGTTGCTATTGATGTTCAGAGAGCAACAGATCTAACAATTTCTGCTGACCTCTTCGGTACAATTGGTGTTTCTAGATTTAAGAAATCTCAGTTTAATATTGGTACAGCAGGTAATGGTTCTATTGAACTTAAGACTGGTGCTGACAGTGGATTAGATGCTGACTTACTTGATGGTGTACAAGGTGCTTTCTATACAAATGCAACTAACCTAAGTTCTGGTACTCTCAGTCCAGATAGACTTGCTGGTACATATAACATCAGTATTTCTAACCAGTCTGGTAGTACACTTAGAATTATCACTGGTACTAACAACCCATCTTCTTCTCCACTACCTAACTTCTTCTCCTCAGGTATTGTCTCTAACACTATTTTCAATAGTGCTAATGGATTGAATGATGGCGGTACAAGAAACATGGTCGTCACCTTTAGGCAGGGTGGTTCTGGTTTTGATACTGGATTTGGTGGTGTAAGACAACTTGCATTCACAGATAATGATAACATGTATCTCCGTGGTTCAGGCACGGGTGTTACATCTTTTGGTTCTTGGGCAAAAATCTGGACATCTCTAAATGATGGTCTTGATTCTGGTCTTGATGCTGACAGACTTGATAACAAACAAGGTGATTGGTATCAGAATGCACTTAACATCAACTACGGTACATTATCTGATAATAGACTTCCTAGATTTATTAGTGCAACTAATTTCAGAGATCAAGTAACAGTTAAGGGATTCCTTGGTGATCCTAAGTTTAGAATTTACTTCTCTGGAGTAATTCTAGATACTTCTCCAACTGGCGTTTATACTCCTGGTAATCCAATCAAACTCTATAATGCTAATGCTCAGGCAGTTGCAGATTTTGTTATTGACTCGGTTACTGTTAATGATGATACTTCTGATAACTTTAATGATTTTACTATTCTAATTGGTAGACTTACTTCTGGTAACTTTACTGGTGCTATTACCGCTGGTACTGCTACCAATAGATTGCCATTTGATGATTTTACACTAGAAGATGGCAACACTGTAGATGTTGCTAAGTTGGAAAATGATGGTGGGGTCGGTCTTATTAAGGTTGGTAGAGTTGACGGAACAGCTTCTACTCCTGCACTATTATTCAGATCTTCTCAAGTTGTACCAGGAATCAACGCAGATGATCACTATACTGTAAAACTAGAAGCAAGTGGTGGTAATGCTACCGCTGGTTCTGGTACATTAAATGCTAGTGTTGCAAACGCAGATTCTCTTACTATCAATGGTCAGATTGTTTGGAACGCTGGTAATATTCAGTTCAGTTCTTCTAACATTTCCAACTACGCAGTACAGCGTGATGGTTCTGGAAACTTCTCTGCTTCCACTATCACAGCATCTCTAACGGGTGCTGCATCACTTAACGTTCTGAAGACTGGTGATACCATGACAGGTACACTAGCAATTACTGGTGCTGGTTCTAACCTAACAGTCTCTGGTAACGCTGCTATTAGTGGAACTACAACGTTAACCGATGACCTGAATGTTTATTCGGGTGTTCTATTTGTTGATACTTCTGCTAACGAAGTTGGTATTAACGTAGGCACCAATCCACAGGCTGCTCTGCATCTTAAGGCAGATAGTGGACTCTTGATCCAAAGTGCTAGCAATGCTCCTTCTACTGGTGCAAGAATTAGATTCAGTGATAATCAATCTGGAAATTATACTCAGCAAGGTACTATCAGATATAATCATTCTGATGGCGCATCTCCAGGATCTGCTTATGGTGAATCTTTCTACGTTGAAGGCACAGAAACAATTCTTGCTTTCAAGGTTGCTGGAGACATTATTGCTTCCAGAAGAATTGGTATTAATAATGATAACCCAACATTTGCTCTTGACGTTACAGGCAACGCAAGAATTCGTGATGGTCTAACGATTGACAATGCTTCTAACAACAGTGGTGCTCCAATTAACTTCCTTGGTTCTTCTAACCAGAGAAACTTTAGAGTTGGTAACCAGTTACTAGCAAACAATCTGTTCACTATCCAAGCATCTACTGCTGGTGGTGGTCAGTCTTGGAATTCAACTCCTGCATTCAGTATTGATGGTTCTTCCAACAGAGTTTCTATCAATACAACTGCAACTACTGGTGTTGATCCTTCTAATAATACCACTAGATCTTATAATCTCAACATTCAAGGAGATGTTAACTTTAATGGAACCTTGTTCCAAAACAACTCTGAATTTGTTACTTCTAGATGGACTGAATCTCCTAATGGTAATGACATTTACAGAGCATCTAAAGTTGGTATTGGATTTACGAGTGCAAAGAATCCAGAGGAAGCATTAGAAGTAGAAGGAAACATTGAAGTTTCTGGAACACTAGAAGCAAACGGTGACGCACAGTGGTTAGATACATATGGAATTTTCAAGGCAAATAGAAATACTATTGATGAAGATATCACTATCCCACAATCAACCAACTGTATGACCGCTGGACCAGTAACTATAAATAACAACAGGACAATTGTTATTTCTGATGGAGCTTCCTGGAGTATCGTATAATGAGTAGTTTATCTGTAAAAGACATTTTAGGACTTGCATCCTACAATAACACAATTAGCATTCCAACTGGTAATAACCTAGAGGTTGCTGATAAGATTACTGTAGGAGAATTAGTGATTCCAGTTTGGACATCTTCTACACGACCACCAAATCCTGCTGTAGGAAATGTTGGTTATAATTCTCAAGAAGGATTTCAAAAAATTGAATATTGGACTGGATCTGAATGGTTGGGTGTTGGAGAAACATCTTATCAAGACGGAATTACTCAAGGTCTTGTTCTTTGGTTAGATCCAAATAGACAGGGCGGACTAAATGGAAATATTGTTACTGATCACAGTAGCACTATGGGTGATGTTAACATTCAAAACAGAAGTTCTGACTGGACTATTCAAACAGAAACTTCTACTTCGTTGAAGTGTATTTTCAATAATAGTAATAGAACTAGCAGTCCTGGAATTAATGTTCCTATGAATAATGGTTGGAACAAGCAAGTTGCAACTATTGAAATGTGGATTCGTCCAGTTGGAGACTATACTGGTGGTCATGGTTGGTTTAATAATTCAGACGGTAACAGTTATACCAATAACGCCAACTGGTTCTGGTGGGGAACTTGGGATACTTCAAATTCTCACTATGCAAGATGGGGTAACTCTTCTACATGTTGTAATGACTTATCCTTTAGTGGTTTTCAAAGCACTTATACATTGAACCAATGGTTTCATTGGGCACTTACTTGGAATACAACTCAAGGTAGAGGAACGTTGTATAAGAATGGATCTGTTATCCAAACTAAAACTAATATTCCAACCAACGTTACATCAACTAACCCAACAAATACTGGACAGATATTTAATGGTCATAGTAGAAGTGATAACATGCAATTCAAAGGATACTGTTCTCAGTACAGAATCTACAATAGAGAGTTGAGTGTTAGTGAAATCAATCAAAATTATACAACTTACGCTAGCGCACATAATCTATAACCATGGAAATGTCACAAGACAGGCAAAGATGCCTGGAAACAAACAAGCTTCAAGTTCTCCAGAATAATCTCCCTAGATGGAGAGAGATTAGAAATAAAAAACTGGAAGAATCTGACATTGAATTCTTGAAAGCAATGGAAAATTATTTTGCTTCTCTGCAAGATAATAGACCAGAAGTTTCTAATTTAAAAAGTTTAGCACAGCACAGGCAACGTTTAAGAGATGTCACTCAATTCAGAAATACTGATGTTGTTTCTGATGAAATTGAGATGATGGATTACTTACCTGAAATTTTACGATAAATAGTCAATAAAGAACTCCCATGGCATCTGAGATTAGGGTAGATAGAATAAAATCAACTGCTGGTGGTGCGGTTATTAACGCAACCATCAACAATGATGGATCTATTACTTTTGGCGGAAACGTTGATATTACTGGAAACCTGTTGCAGAATGGGTCACCTTTTGCTGCTCTACCAGAGCAAATTCCAGCAGGACAAGAGGGAACTACTGCTGGTGCTACTCTAAAATCAGATGGCACAAATGCATACTGGGAACTTATCGTTGATTTTGCTGACGGATTTGCAATTACCAGAGGTTATCCTGCTGCAGGATATCAAAGTGGTAATGCTTGGAGAAATGTAAATCGTTGTCAACACTCAACATTCTCAATCGCAAACCTAGGAGATCTTATTGATCGCTCTGATGCTTATACTGCTGGTGCTCAAAACACTGCAATGAAAGCGTATATTTACTGTACTGGTAATAACTGGAATACAGATAGTAATTATGTTTCTACTTTCAGTATGTCAACAGAGTCTAATACTGGTGCTAGCACATCAATGGCTACCAGTAGAAACAGAACTTCTATTATGAAGAGAGACTTCAGGTATGCATACGTTTGTGGAAACAACAATGACAGTCCAGATAGATTTGATTTAGTAACAGAAGCTGTTGTAACCGTTGGAGGTTCTGGTGGTTCTGGTGGTCTCAATCCTGCTTGTGGTTATGGTGAAGAAAATGGTATGTACAAGCAAGGCGGTAATGCATATCTATTCCAATGGGCAACTGAAAGTTGGACTAGTTGGGGATCAGCACCTGGAACAGATGGAACAAATAAAACCATGAGTTCCAGAAGAGGATTTTCTTACTGGAATGAAGCAGGTGGTTATCAAACTGGTAGTGCTATGACAAGAAGAGATATTAAGACAGGTAGTAATCAATCATCTGTTAGTAAACCAGGAGTTACGGGAGAAGAAACTTTCCACACTGGTGTTGATTATGGATTTATGAACGGAATGTATAATGGTGCTCAGAATAATACTGGCGGTTATTTTACATTCTCTACCCACACATTTAGTTTCCAGAGTTCACTAAACCGCCAGGGACCTGGTGGCACTGCTTCTGGTGCTGCTATGGAATATGGTACACTAGCAACTGGATACACAGGAGTATAAAAAAATGAAGTATTTTATCTGTAAAAATCCAGACGTTGCAAGTCTAGTATCATACACACCAATTTCCACTATTTTAGATTGGAATATATTCAGTCTAGATGATATGGACATCCGTGGTATCTGTAGTTTAAACAATCCAACTGAACTAACTAAAGATATTGCTGTCTTTGGATTTAGAAGTTTTGGTGACGTTAGACAGTCAATTAAAGTTTCTGCTGTTGATCTGACAGAGAATGAAATTTTTGATCAAATTGAATATGAAAAGTATACTACTATTGGTTCTAAAGTAGAAATTCCAGTAACTAAAAAAAGATATGATGTAATTCTCAGAGCAATGAAAATTGCTGCTAAGGTAATCATTGAAGATATTTACAATGAAAGATATCTGGCACTTGACTCTAGTGTTAGTGACATTGAAAGAAAGTGTTGGGAATATTTTGTTGATGAATTAAACACAGAGAGATATAATTTCATTACTCAAATTGCCAAAGCAAAAGGTATTAAAACAGAAGCATATATTCAAAATATTAAGTTGAAGAAATCACACTATGATTCTAGTGTAAAAGATCTTTATACTAAGATGATAACGTTGAAAACAGAGTTCAATAATTGTACTACTGTAAGGCAACTAAATAGGTTATATGAGGATTACATGGGCATTCCGATGCCTCAACAACAAGCGTTTGATGAAGGTAGAACTGAGACAAACGAAAGTGGTGTAACAAGAAAATCAGTAGTCCCTGGATTTAGGTTTTAATTAGTAGTTGATTTCATTATGCTTACAAACGAAGAAATATTTGGACATGCCAAGAAAGTTGCTATCGGCATGTCAAAAAATCAAATTGAAAATTATGTTGTAAGTTCTCATGTCACTGGTGACAGACAACTCAAACAGGTGTTGCTTGAGATTGAAAATAGATCTCACCAACATGAGAAAATGCTTATTGATGAAAGACGTGGTGCTCTAAGGTTAAAGCAAACAAAGAAAGTTTTAGATGATGCCAAAGTAAATGGTGATCCATTTCTTATTGAAGAAGCACAAATTGAGTTTGATGATGCATCTCTAGATATGGATATGTGGTCAAGAAGAAAAGCACAATCAAACTATGAACTCAATGTGTTTATTGAATACATTAAGGAGCATGTAGATTCACAAGAAAAATTAGAAGAATCATCTAGATGGGATGAGGATAAAGAAAGAAAGTATTGGATTGCTAGACTAGGAAAACAAGCAGCTCTAGACATTGTTGCAAACGGACGCATTGGTATTGGAAACATGGATTCCATTGCTATGATGAAGAAAGAAGATCAAATTGCAACTCTTGATGTTGCTTCCCAGTATTCTTGTTTACTTAAAGTTTCTATTGACAAGATTCAAGGTAGAACAGAAAAACAATTCCAAGCGTATGCAGAATCTCCTGAAATTGATCTCCCAACATTCCATGGTGTTGAGAAAACTTTGAACGTACCTCTACTTGATGAAATTAATGAAAGATATCTTCAGTCTTCCAATTAATCCAAAAGGAGATTCAAAGTTTACTAAGAATGTATTTGTCCCATTCTTAAAAAGAAATAAACATTTAATTTATGACTTGTACTTCACCTGTCGTATTCCTCCTTTTAGTCAGGATGCGATGGGTGATATTTTTGAGAACGATCCAGTAAGAGGAACTAGTATCAATGCTCTATGGATTTCTGAACAGTCTGGTATTCCTTTGTCTGCCACATTTAACAATATGTGGGTAAGACCAGATCAAAAAAATTTAGATATCTGGATTGAAAATTTCAAACCTTTGTATGATAAAGGTATTCGTATTGTAACCTTGCCTCATACAACATGGGTTTCTACGGGTCAAATTCAAAAAGAATTTCCAAAGTTGTTTATTAAGAATACAATTCTTCGTGAAGTGACACGAGCTAATGAAGTTGTTGCTGCAGCAAAAGCAGGATTTAACTATGTCAATCTAGACAGAGATTTGATGCGTGATCATGATGCTCTAAAAAGAATTAAAGATGCTAAAGATTATTGTAAGTCAATTGGCAAACCAGTAAAGATTTCTTTACTTGCAAATGAAGGGTGTTGGGGTGGTTGTCCTATCATGCCTGAACATTACCAATTTAATTGCACTAGGTCTGGAGATGGACCACAATATTTCAATGATACTATCAGTAGAGTTTCTTGTTCTACATGGGAGTATGAAGACTCTTCTGCATCATTAAAAATGGCAAATCTTCCGCCATGGCGTGAGGATTGGGAAGAGTTTATTGATCTTGGAATTGATGTATTCAAGATGCATGGACGTGAAAGTATGATGCGTCTTAAAGAAAGTATGGATATTATTGATAAGTGGAATGATAACAAGAGTATTTTGTTTCCACAATTAGATCCATACATGAAAAATTTAAACATTAAAGATAAACCTATTGATGTTTGGAGAAAAAAAATTAAAACATGTAAGTTTGATTGCTGGGAATGTAACTATTGTGAGTCTGTTGTTGATGCACATATCAAAAAGCAAGACAGAGAACTTCATCCTTTAATTGATAAGTGCCTAACATCTATTAATAATGCTACAAAAAAAGAGTCAAAATACAATCACAATATAGAAGGTCTATCTTCTGATACAGTAAAACATTTTTTGAATAATCTTTGTTCATATGAAGATACAAGATACTTAGAAGTTGGTGTCTATAATGGAAGCACATTCTGTGCTGCTATTCAAGGTAACGATGTAACAGCTTATGCATCAGACCATTGGGAAGATAAAAACATCAAACCATACAGAGATGATATTCCTTGGAAAGGAAATGAAGGATCTCTTGATACCTTTATATCTAATGTCAAGAATATTTGGACAGACAATAGTGATATTGTTGTAATGGAAGGTGATATTAGAGGAACTAGTGAAATTAATTTCAACAAAAATGTTAATACTATTTTCTATGATGGTGAGCATGATGCTGCGACACAGACACAATGTTTAGAACATATTCTAAAATACACAGATGATGAGTTTGTGTTAGTTATTGATGATGCAAATTTCAAAGACGTGGTAGAATCTTCTAAAGATTTTATTGAGAAAAATAATCTCAAAATTTTATATGAAAGAATTTTGTTAACAGATGAGTTGGAAGATTCGTCTTCGTGGTGGAATGGAATTGTTGTATTTGTATTAAAAAAATAATGGAACTATTTGATATTTTTCCCAATGCGGTATGTAGAGAAATGTATGAAGATCATGTATCTCTCAAAAAAATTGTTATTCCAATGATAGATGACAAACCATTAGAAACCAATGGCATGTCAGAAAAACTCTTTCATTTAGATAATCAAAGAGGAAAATCTTTTTTGCATAGGAATGGTTTAGAACCATTTAAAGAATGGTTAGAAGAACAGTGCTCAAAATTTGTTAGATCTCTTGGATATGTCTTAGAAGAAAAAATGGTAGTAACCGATAGTTGGTTAAATATATGCAACAAAGGTGGAAGTCAATATCCTCACTTTCACACCAATTCATACATATCAGGAACGTACTACTTAAATTTTAAAAATGGTCATGCGCCATTGATGTTTAGACATAGTGATAATTCAACACATTCATCACGTCCAGCTATTATATTAGAACAAGACACATCAAATCCAGGAAAATATAATTCTGATGTATTGGTTTATCCAAATGAAGGTGAACTTCTTCTTTGGCAATCAAATCTCAGTCATGGATATCAAAAAAATGAGTTAGATTATAGAATTAGTATATCTATGAATTTTATGCCATCGCTTGTGGGAAACGATAAATACTCTTACAGAGTAATATCATCCCAAAGAACGGAGTAACATGGGTCAGTTAAACGTAAACCTAGGAAACATCAATAATGTTAAACTCCAAGCATACAATGGAGTTGACAACTATCCAACTGGTCTTGGTTCTACTGAGGCAGGATATTTAATCTTTGATAGTGCAAAGAACACTCTAGCATTCTGGTCTGGATCTGAGTGGAGACAGGCGCTATCTTCTGGTAATGAGGATGGTCTTTCCCCTGCATCTGCAATTACAAACTTTGCTGATTGGTTCCTTTCATCTCCAAGTTCTGGTGAATACTGGATCAAACCTTCTGGTTATGGTGGAGCAGCAGAACAAGTATTTGTTGACATTGGTGGAGTTGGAACATATACTGGAATTACTAATGATAATGGTATATGGGTTAGAATTAGATATGATGCGTCTTACTATTCACGCTCTAATGCATGGAAAGGACAATCTGGATTGACAAACCCAGCTAATCAATCTACTACAGCATACTCTGGCAATTTTGGATTTGAGCAGTCTCAAGCATTTATCAATGCTTTACTATCACAGAGCTTAGAAGTAAGACAAGTCTTTGAGTCTTGGGGTTATGGTTCTGTAGGTTGGACTTATCAAGGAAATAATGCATACATGGAAGGTATGGGATTTGATGGTACAAACTACACCAGATGGAGTGGTCAAGGAGGAACACACACTGGTGTTAGTGGTGGAAGACTATCTGGTATGTCTCATAGTATCAGTAGTATCAATGGTCCATGGAATAATCCAACTGGTAACAATACTGACGCTACTGACCAAAATGATAGCGTTTGGCGTTATGGTCGTTTCTACTTCCGATGGACTGGAGGAACTGACAAAAAACCACTACCAATCAAAGGTGTTTACAACGCTGACGTTGACGGCGGAAGTGAGCAAAGATACTTCCCATTCAGAGATGCTGCTGGTGGATGGTCGGATCAAGGAGAAAGCAATACTTACATTAAAGTATATGGATAAATAGTACACACATTATTTTTGTGATTACTATGGATCCTACACAACTTAAGAAAAATTTTGAAGAGCAAATTGCTACTACTGATAAACAAATTAGAGAACTAGAAGAAAATCTTCAAAAAGCAAAAGAGTATAAAATTAAACTGCAAGGTGGTCTTGAAACTCTAGGACTACTAGAAGACGAAGGGGCAAAACCAGAAGGCGAGCCTGAAGCACCTGCAGCAGAATAAATACCAAATCCCTTCTTCCTAAATAGGTAAGAAGGGATTTTTGTGTGTAATGGCATCTCCAAGTTCTAGATCTGAACTCATCACATATTGCAAGAGGCAACTTGGCGAACCCGTGTTGCAAGTTAATATTGATGACGAACAGGTCAATAACGTAATAGACGACACGTTTCAGTTCTTCCAAGAGAACTGTTACAACGGTATGGAGCGTGCTTACTTATATCACGAAATTACTGCTGATGATAAAACAAGGTTTGCTGCTAGTGTAACTACTACAAGAGGTACAACTGATTGGAAAGAAGCAACAAATTTCATTCCAATTCCTGATCATGTAGTTGGTATCACTAGAGTTTTTGGTCTTGTTAGTAACTCAATCCGTTCTAATCTTTTTGGCGTTGAGTATCAATTGTTCTTGAATGATCTCTATGCATTTGGATCACTTGATATCCTCAACTATTATATGAATAAACAATATCTAGAAACTCTAGATATGGTTCTAAACAATGGATCTTTCCAACAGTTTAGATTTACAGCACGCCGCGATCGTTTGTACTTGGATATTGACAAAGACTTCCTCAAAGAAGGAACCAATGTTCTCATTGAATGTCATCGTCTTAATGATCCTACAGACGCTACAGAAATGAACAATGATATGTTTGTTAAGAAATATGCTACAGCTCTGATGAAGAGACAGTGGGGTATGAATTTAATTAAATATAACAACGTTCAACTACCTGGCGGTGTGACACTTAACGGTAGAGAAATCTACACAGACGCACTTGCAGAGATTGAGAAGATTGAATCTGAAGTTCTCAGCAAGTACGCAATTCCACCAATGGATATGATCGGATAAAATGCCTACCAGTCCTTACTTTCCAACTTACTACGCAGGTCACAGTGGCGAACAGGGTCTCGTTCAGGATCTTGTGGATGAGCAAATCAAACTGTTTGGTACAGATATATACTATATCCCTAGGATAGTTCTGCAAGACAGCACACTGGATGAAGTTAGATACTCTAAGTATCAAGAACAATTCCAGATTGAGATGCTACTACAGAACGTCATGGGTTTTGGTGACAATGCTGAGTTCATCTCCAAGTTCGGTTTAAGAATTACAGATGAAATTGTTTTCCGTGTGTCTACAAGACGATGGGATGAAGAGGTAGCTGAGCATAATCCTAATCTTACTGTTACCAGCAGACCCAATGAGGGAGACTTATTGTACTTCCCATTGACACAAGATATCTACGAAATCAAGTTTGTTGGTAAGGAAGAACCATTCTTCCAGTTTGGTAAGATTCAATTCTATGCTATCACTGCTGAGATTTACGAGGTCGGTCAAGACGACTTTGATACTGGTGTTGCAGAGATTGATGCAGTTGAACAACTATTTGATAACGCTATTAAACTATTCATGGATCCTGGTGGTACAGGAGACTTCACTGTAGGTGAAGAAATTGTTGGTGATGAGTTCTTAGCAAAAGCAACATCTGCTATTACAGGAGATGCTGTGACAGGTATTACAATTACAGATGGTGGATCACATTATAAAGTTGCTACACCACCATCAGTAACTATTTCTGGAGGAGGTGGTACAGGTGCAACAGCTACTGCAACGGTTAGCTCTAGCGGTATTGTCAATGGCATTACTATCACTAGCGGCGGTTCTGGGTACACA
>Ga0160423_10000201_pt1 | contig 45557 bp, 39 predicted proteins | sample CRUFie14St8metaG_FD_108191 | JGI IMG/M metagenome (GOLD analysis project Ga0160423, IMG submission 108191) | Marine microbial communities from the Costa Rica Dome - CRUD Field 142mm St8 metaG | ecosystem: Environmental > Aquatic > Marine > Oceanic > Photic zone | place: Costa Rica: the Eastern...
CAAGAACGTGTCAACAACCTGATTGCAGATCAGGGACCAGATGCAGAATGTGCAGCGTGGATTTACACCAAAAATGATTGTCATTTGAAGGATGAAGATGGTGAGATTGATTGGAACACTAATGTAGAAGATCCTGAAGTCATTGAACGTATTTTCGATGAAGTTGGGAACATTGATTACATTTACACTGTGATTCAGGAGTGTGTTGATGAGGTTACAGAAGAGCAACTTATGTTACATCAACAGGAATTAGTATGAAAATACCTAACTGGAAACATCACTCAAAAAAAGATAAAAAAACCAAAGGTATCTGTAAGGGTGTGCTTAAGGCACGCAAACAATCTCTTAAATCACTCAAACTCAAACTAAAATGCAATTAGAAACACAACTTCAAGTGGTAATTGATGGACTGAGAGATTCAGTCAATGTCAATTATGAGGCAATTGATGATCCTGACAAGGGTTATCCTTTTGCAGCAGGGTATTCACGTTCTGCTTGCAAAACTGCTGCTGAGCAACTAGAATCAATCATCAAGTGGTATCAATCAAAATGAAAAAGTTTGTTGTTTTAGCAACAGCATTTGCTGCTAGTTTGCTGTCTGCACCAACATTGGCATCAGACACAAATCATCAGGATCATGTTAATCTGGCAAACACATTGACTGAGGTTGGTGTTACTGTCACCATCAATAATCCCATTCATTGTCCACCAGGACGTGAGGGAGGTGGATCTTATTCACCATTTTCTGCTCTCCTTGCTATATGTCAAGACAATGGAGTTAGTGATGGTGTGGCAGTAGAATGGACCCCTAATGATTATGATACTCTGCGCCATGAAGCACATCATGTCATCCAAGATTGTATCTCTGGAACTATAGCAGATGGCAGAATGGACATGCTGTTTAATAGTAAAGACTGGGATGAGTTTACCAAAGGTCTGGATGATTATGTGTCCAAAGTGTATAAGGAGCAGATTAAAAGAGGCATGACAGATAAAGTTGCAATGGAAGAAGTTGAGGCATATGTTGTTGCTGAGTTCATACCTGCTGCCAATATCTCTAAGAAAGTCAGGCAATTTTGTATGTAATAATGTTAGTTACCTCTAAATGTCCCCTATAGTGTAAGCATCCAACCAACCATGAGAAAAATTGAATCCCAAATGTGTGCAGCAGTTCAAAGTAACAAGAACTGGACATCTGGCAACACATCAGTTATCACTGAAGATATGACTTCCAAAGTATATCTTCATGGCAATCATATTGCCACTATTGATGAAGATTCAATGACAATCTATGATGGTGGTTGGCAATCTAACACCACAAAATCAAGACTTAATGCACTTTGCAGTGAGTTTTGTATTGCTGGTGAGGGTGTTTTCCAATCAGATTTTGTCTGGTATATCAGACATTTTGTTGGCAAAATCAATGGTCAGAATGTATTCAAGACTGTTGAATTTGACAATGGTTACACTTTCGCCTGATCACTAATTAACACATTATCATGAACAATTCTTCTACTGTCCTCAAGGAAATGCAGTCTCTTCAGAAAACCTGGAGGGCACAAAACTTCTACTTGACTAATGAACAACAGGCACGATATGATGAGTTGGTGATGCTTAGGAAAGCATTTATTCAGTATTGGAAAGAGAATGATATGGTCTGGGTAGGACCATCTAATGCTGGCAAATCTAAAGAACAAAGTGAGGACTGAGCATGAAATTTGATAAAATTTTTGATCAACCAATCCAGTGTGAGGATGAGACTTTTGTCTACAATCATGCACGCTGTGAATATCTTGCTGGTGAATGTCTGACCCAATATGAGGATCAGATGGAGAAAATATGCAAAAAGTATAAGAAAGCAAAGAAAAGGAAGCAAGTAAGGTATCATGCCCTAAACATGATTTCATTGCACTCTGAGTGGCATGTAGAGGGGTCTGATGAGACATTGTACCTCATATACAATAAGGAAGGTGATACCTTCACTGATATTGTTACTGAGAATGAATACTATTCATCAGGTAATAATGAGGAAGATTGTTAGTAACCACTAAATGTCCCCTATAGTAACACAACACAAGCACATGGACTTCACTGAAGAAAACAATTTTTTTGATGATGGTGAATTGCAATTCAATGAAAAGAGGGGTCGCCCTTCTCTTGTTAATTGGGACAATGTAATTAACAGCAATAAATGGTATTTTCTTAACAATACTGAAAGATCTGAAATTGCTATTAAAAATGACAGTAGACCTCAACCACCTGCAAAATTAGTGTGTGAAGGATATAAATTTACAATTAAAAAATGCACACATCCTGATAGTGGGGAGCAAGGACTAGCAATCAGATGTGTTCAATATCCAGATGATCAAGAGTAGATTGTTAGTTACCTCTAAATGTCCCCTATAGTGTAAGCATCCAAACCATGAAACCTTATCCCCTTGGCATTGACAACCCTATCCTAGTCAAAGGGGTGTGGGGTTCACATAAGTGGGCATTGTATTGGAAGGAAGATATGCAAAAGATTGCAACTTTCTCCAATCAATTCACTGCTTATCAGGCAAGACAAACTATCATTGAATCATTATGACAAAAACTCACATTGAACACCCAGAAGATTCTATTTTGACTGGTGATCTGTCATTCTTTGATGCGTTATCTACCACTTCACATGTGAGCATGAAGATGGATGGAATGTCTCTAGTTTGGGGCACTAATCCTAACAATGGCAGGTTTTTTGTATGCACCAAAAGTGCATTCAACAAGAAAAAAGACAAGAAATGTTATACACATGATGACATATTTGCACACTTTGGTCATCAAGTAGAAGTGGTGGATATTCTATCACATTGCCTTAAGTATTTGCCTAGAACTGATAACATTTACTGGGGTGATTGGTTGGGTTTTGGTCGCACTGATGTGATGACACAAAACACACTAACATATGCCTTCCCTGAGAAGATTGAGCAGAAACTTGTTATTGCTCCACATACACAAGTTCATCTCACTCAGGATGGTCTATTTTGCAATGCTGTGTGTAAACCACTAACTGAAACATTTACCAACTCCAGTATCATCAAATGGGTGCAACCTGTGGTTGATAAAGTATATGTGGACAATGACCCAGTTATTATCAATCAGGATGCTATCTCATTCTTGACTGATAAGGAGGCAAGTCTTGCCAAGCAAAGTATCAACAAACTGATCAAGTCTGGTCAGAGTTTGACTGATGATGTGCTGACTGCAATCCTTGGATGTAATCAACTTGCTAATCTGTATCAGTTGGTGATAGAGATGAAAGAGGAGTTGATGGATAGTTTCATCATTATTGATGCCCCTGATGCTTATCTTCCCAATGGTGATTATACCAGGTTTGGTGAAGGTTTTGTGATGGATAATGTGTGGGGCACATACAAACTAGTGAATAGATTTGAATTTGCTCATGCTAACTTCAATCATGGATATAGCAAGTAGATTGTTAGTTACCTCTAAATGTCTTCTATAGTGTAAGCATCCAAATTTATGACACTCACAGAAAAAAATCAATTGCAATTTGATCTTCGTCAGAAGATGTGGGAAGCACAATCTACAGTTGAATTTTGTAAGCAACAGATTGCAAAATTAGAGAGAGACTATAAAGAATCACTAGAACCTGACCTCTTTACACAAATGTTTGGTGAGCAAGTAATGGTGCCCACAATATACACTGACACACCCATGGCAGAAGAGTATTATGGTGGGTGATATTGTTAGTAACCTCCAAATGTCCCCTATAGTATGAACACAACACAAATGACTAAGTTTCAAGAAATCCTCCTACAATTGCCACAATTCATTGTAGAATGCAATGCAGATTGTGAGATGGCATATGATTGGGTATGTGAAATGATTGGTGAATCATTCGTATCCAATGATGATATGTGGTCTGAATTTTATGATGTTTGGGAGGATAATGCTGTTTGCTATTAAGTATTTCTATTTTACTAGTCTTGGTGTCATTTTTGTTCTTTTCCTTAAATCAATCTCATGACTAAAACACAATTATTGAAGGTTATTAAAGAAACAGCAGATCAACATCCATCATTGGATAAGTATCAGAAATTTCATGTATTTGTGACTATATGTGATGGTATGCTAGAGCAGCATCGTATCACACAGGAGCAACATACACGCTGGACTAACATTTATTAAATACAATTTTCTTTTTTTATTATCATGGACAGACTTGAATTTCTCACACAACGTGAACAGTTGATGGAAAACATTGACTCTATTGTTGATGAGTTCTTTCACCAACATTATGTGGGTGATATTGAACTTAGGGATAAGTTAGTTACCAAACTGTGTGATTCAGTTTGTGATACTATGGACCCAGTAGGTATGGCATGATTATTGTTAGTTACCTCTAAATGTCTCCTATAGTGTAAGCATGACTGATCCAATGACAACCACACAAACAAAAGCAGAATTTCTGACTGAAGCACTCATTGAGACTGTAAACAATGAGTGGAAAGTAAATGCCCTTGAGAATAATGTGAACCACTATTCTATGCTGAGCATGGAAGTAGGTCGCAAATATATTAAAGTATGGCAACAGAATGTGTGGGATGGTGTTGTCAGGGAGAGTCGCAGTTGCTTTATGTTTGTTGATAAAAATGATGGTGCTGTGTATAAACCAGCATCATACAAAGCACCTGCTAAGGGTATCAGATTCAGCATTGAAGGATTAAATGAAAACCCCCATATTATTGATCAATTTGGTAGTTTTCTCTACAGACGTTGATTAACACTTAACTCTCTCCCATTCTTTACATTTTTCATCATGGCAAAACCTATTACTTGGACTGCAAATATCACTGGTAAAGGTTACACTCCTTGTGAGGTAAGTATCAGTGGACCAAGCACAAGTAAGTATGCCTATGCTGCACTTAGCGCACAATATCCTGGTGCTAAGGTTTACAATGTAAGGCGTGATACTGCTGCTATTCAAGAAGAATGGGAGGATACATTAGAGAAGTCAGGTGCAAATAAGGGTGGAAGTTCTGCTGAGGCGATTAACACCACATCATCACAATCTAGTGGTGGTGGATATGAACTTGATCTAGGATCTGCATTAGGTTTAGGTGCATTGATTATAGGTGGAGTTGGTATCTGGTTTGCGTGGATGTTGCTGCCACTGGTAACAGGAATTGGAGGACTATTTGCAGGGTATAAGTATAGTTCAAAGTATTCAGTTAATGTTAATTTCCATCTGCGTATGTGGTTAGTCTTAGGGAGTGCAATCCTTGGTGCAACTGGTGGATATATGGTAGGGGATAAGGTACATGAATTCACAGGAATGTCAAGCATGAATAACACTGAGCAGGTGCAACAAGCAAAGTAGATTGTTAGTTACCTCTAAATGTCTCCTATAGTGTAAGCATGACTCAAATCCAAATGAACTTCACTTTTTCACAAATGAACCCTGAATTCAGGGGTGCATATGTTGCAATTGCTGGTGGTGATATTACTACCATCAAAATGTTTGATGGCAAAAGTGAAATGTATTCTTGGATTATTGATATGATTGAGGTGCAAGGTTATCCCTATGTTGAGACAACAATTGTCACATCAAATGGCACTGTAGATGATAGATTGATCAGCAAATCTGCTATCTATAAGTCATCTGAGAATTGCTATAAGTTTGGTCCTATTGAACCTGAGTGTGGTGAATCTATCTTTGTTCAGTATAATGACCATTGTGCAATTGCTGCCTAATAAAGTTAGTTACCTCTAAATGTCTCCTATAGTGTAAGCAGGATTTCTCCACTAGGTTGCTTCTCTGATTCTCAGACTTCTTCACTAGTGTTGTTTCTCCTCTCCCACTAAATCTTTTTTCTTTCACATTATGACTTCAACTTATCAAACACAATTGACTGATACAACTTACAATGGTTGGACTAATTACTCCACTTGGAATGTTGCTCTCTGGTTGCAAAATGATGAGGGTTTGTATAACCTTGCCCTAGATTACAAGGATTATGGTTACAATGCTCTTGCAGAATTCCTGACTGAGTTTATGTCAGAAACCCCAGATGGTGTTTCTTATACATCATCAGATCTTAATATCTGTGAACTCAATGATATGCTGGAGGAACTGTGAAACTTATATTTTTCTTCATCATCACTCTCTTAGTTGTTAATCTAGGTATTGACCTATTAGATAACAACATGAATGAGATCTATAGAGAAAGGCAAGAAGTTCTAAGAAGACTCACATCTAAACCATCAAACATCATCCAATGATTGCATCATCAAACCTTTCAAAAATCAAACCCAAACTAAGAACAACTGGTCAGGTAACTGGTAACTTTGGAAAGGCAAAAGTCAGAACTAATGGTAACACAGAACTAGGATATACAAGTAAGAAAGATATATCTCCAGTCACTACATTTGATGCTTATATTAACAGATTGTATGATGCAATGAATAACACAGATGATGACAGATTAAAGAAATTCTGTTATACTGAAATCAAGAAGTATCTCATTAAAACTAATCAGTGGAGTGCATCATGAGTAACACAATTCAAGAGAACATCATTGACAGAGATGTACTTCAGGACAAGTATGTTCAGCAGATTATTGATAGTCTAGACCTAGATGATTGCCTTGCTATGTTATATGATTATATCAGCAAAGATCAGGATAGTTTGACATTCTCAGAACTGCTAGAAGATGTCAATGAGTATTACCCAGAACTGCTAAATTGTGCCTCTTATAGTGAACAGAACCTGGAAGCAACTTCACAGGGTGATATAGGCAAATGAACCCCAAAATACCCTCATAAATAGCACTTTTTCATTAAAATACATTTATAAATGTTATTTTTAATATGTTTAAGTGTTGTATTCAGAGGGTCAAATACGCTGGAAAGTGTATCCCAATGCCCTGCTAAGTGTCTCTGAAGACCCTTAGAATGCCTCCACAAAGGTCTCATCTTATAGTGATCTTAGGCAGCAGTCTATCATCAACTCTCAGAAATGTCAACCCCCTCAGTGACACTTTGCCCACCTGCACATTTTCCACTATGTGACACTTGACAAATCCCAATCCTGGTGGTATTATTATTAGTAACCACCAAAGGTCCACTATGATGTAAGCACTGCAATCCACTCATGAATTCTTATCAACAACTGCTACAGTCCATTGATGACATCAAAGCAACAGGTAAGAAAGTTAAAGTAACAGTGCTGCCCAGTGCTATCAGAAAGAAGCAGAAATCTCTGCTCTGACTGTTAGAAACTGTGTGACCTGGTGATGTCATTAAACTCACTACATTTCACACTAACTAACACAAACTCCATGTCTACTTCTGTTATGGTTTCCCTTCTGCGTAAGGGTCGCAATGGCAATGAAATTCTGCAGATTCTTGATGCAATCTGTGAGGACCAAGGTGATACTAATGGTGCCCAAAATGCAGTCAACTCAGGTACATTGGAGGAACTGACATTCTGATACTTATGTGATGCTTACTGTGTGCCTCCTAGTTGACACTGGGGGGCATATGTGATAGACTGTGAGTAACACTAAGGGACAGTGATTTAGTCCCCTTAAATGTTATTGAAGGGCGGTGTAGCGACCCCCCTAAGCGAAAAAAGGGTCATAACCTAACCTACAAAAGTATATACCCCTTTGAGATATATTTCAAAATAAAAAAATTTCCATATAAAAAAAATCCCCCTGTAGGTTTGACGCCCACAGGGTTTTGTTATATACTGTGTTGATATAAAGACTTAAGGAGGCGCCCCTTTTGGACTCCCAAGAGAAATTTTACCACATATATTTGAAGAATGAGTGTGTACTTCATTCATTGGATGAGAAGAATTTCAAGTCATCCTGGGATACACTACAGAATCTAGTGGGACTGGTGAAAACAGACTATGTTGCTGAAGATCTCTCATATGAGGTAGTGACACCTCTACAAAAAAGAGAGGATATCAGTAATTAAGTTAGACACTCACATCCTTGACACTGAGTTAAATAAGATGTATAATTGATGTGTAGTGAATTAACTATCATGGCAAAAGGATTTACAGTAAAGGCAGCAGCGCCAAAGGCAACAAAGAAGCCTGCTGCAGAATGGGATTATGATGCAATCAAGGCAAGGATGAAGGGCAAGGCAATTGTTTTCTGTCTGCCAGGGCGTGGTTGTTCATATGCTTTTATGAAGAACTTTGTGCAGTTATGTTTTGATCTGGTGCAGAATGGCATGTCAATCCAGATCAGTCAGGATTACTCTTCTATGGTGAACTTTGCAAGATGCAAGTGCCTGGGAGCAAATGTCCTCAGAGGACCTGATCAAGTACCCTGGGATGGTAAGTTGCAGTATGATTACCAACTGTGGATTGATTCAGATATTATTTTCAACACTGAGAAGTTCTGGCAACTGTGTGATCTTGCCTTGAACTCAGAGAATGAAGAGAAGCAGATTGTAGCAGGATGGTATAGTACTGAGGACGGTAGGACGACCTCTGTGGCACATTGGCTGGAAGAGGATGACTTCCGTAATAATGGTGGTGTGATGAACCATGAGATGGTTGATGGTATTACTAAGCGTAAGAAACCATTTACTGTTGACTATACTGGTTTTGGATGGGTGATGATTCAGAAGGGTGTCTTTGAGAATGAGGGTATGAAGTATCCTTGGTTTGCTCCTAAGATGCAGGTGTTTGAGTCAGGTGCTGTCCAGGATATGTGTGGAGAGGATGTAAGTTTCTGTCTGGATGCTATTGAGTCTGGATATGAGATCTGGTGTGATCCACGCATTAGAGTGGGACATGAGAAGACGCGTGTCATCTGAGGAAACTCATTGGGTATGTAATGAATGTGGTGGTAAAGGATGTGATTACTGCCACAATGGTTGGGGATGTAATGGACCTGACTGTAAGAAATGTAAAAGATTAGGGAGACCAAAGAAATGGCAAAAGTAAAGAAGTCACTGTTGGGCAATGTCTTCATTGAATCCCAACCCAAGAAAACTAGACAGGGTTCTGGGCAGCACACAAAGTATGCTGCAAGTAGCAGTAACAACAAGAAGAAGCGTTATCGTGGACAAGGGAGAGGATAATATTCCTCAGTGGGTTTACCTCATGGGTATCTCACTGATGCTCTTCACTATCTTTTGTTTCATCATTATGTTCCTTGGAATGCTCTAAGGAACTTTTTTTATGGTATAATAGTCTTATGAGCGCGTTTAACCTCTATGGATGATTGGCAAATAGCAGACTACAATTTAACCTTATGGACCTATCTGGCTCCTAGTAAGGTGTGTGATGGTGTAGGGGTTTTTGCTCTGATGGACATTCCACAGGACACATTAATCTTTGAACCTGGTTGGCAGGTACAAGTGTATGATTCAGATATGCCTGATGAAGTACGCACGTATCTCAGCAAGATGACCTATAATAATGAGAAGGGATTTTGGATTGATGATTCCCTCAGGAACTTAGGTCAACAATATTACATCAATCACTCTCATCAACCTAATGTGGCATATGAGAGGAGTAGTGGCAGACTGTATGCAATATCTGATATAACTAAGGACACTGAACTTACTGATTACTATTTTCCAGGAGAAAGAGATTGGCTTACTTAAATCACAGTTTACCTGATTGGTCTTGTTACATACGTAATGAGTTCTTATACAATCATAAGAAAGGACATGGAGAAGTCACTAGATGTGATGTCCATAGTGTTGCTAGCATTGAAAAGCGTGCATTGCTTTTTGAGGCATTTTTGGAGAATGGCGTGAACTGGACCAGACGTCCTCTACATGCCTTCTGCTGGGACCCTGAAGCACCCATTGAACCCCTGGAGGATACAATGTACTGGGACTGCTTTAGTCCTTATGTTGATGTCCAAAGGCGTCATAGATTAGCTGGTCTTGAAGCAGAACTGATTCGTCCTGATGGTAAGAAGGTCAAGGGCAGTTATATGTGGACCTTTGACTGGAGTTGGGAGAACAAAGGTGTACCTGACCTGAACTTCTCTGAGACACCTGAACATAAGTGTGCCCACCTGTTCAAGATGGATAATGGTAACTATTATGCCTATCCTAATAACAGGATCATATGGTATGACAATGCATGGACATTTAACAGGATTGAGAAGAACCCTGGATTTGAGATTGATACTACAGTGTACAGTGTAGAGAATAAGCGAAGAATTGAAACATCAGATCATTACATGTATGAGATCAAAGACCTAGATACTAACATTATGAGAGGATAACTATGCATGATTTCTTAGACAACCTAGCAAATGACCAGCATCAGAAAATGTTAAGGGAGATTGCAAATGATGACAAAACCCCTAAGCAACGCAAGACAATTGTTGAAGACGGATTTTATGAGGCAACTGATTGTTCTCACCCTGATCATCAGTGTACTTGTGGCTCTCAACAGGTAACACTTATTGAAGATTAGTGTTCTAAATAGGTCAGAATTGTTGTAACATAATTAAGTGCCTCTAGAAAGAGTCAGTCAAGGTTTTAAGGATGTTAGTGCATCATTCCAGGTAAACCCCATCAACTATGATTTGGTTACCATCAAGAATGAAACTGCTATTAACAGATCTATTCGTAATTTAATTCTTACAGTACCTGGTGAGAAACCATTTTTACCAGATTGTGGTTGTTATGTCACCAGGTTACTGTTTGAACAAGTGAACAACCAGACTGCTGATCAAATTAGGATTGAGATTGAAAGAACCATCAAAATATATGAACCAAGAGTTAGATTGACTGCAGTAGATGTACGTGCCAATATTGACTCTAATGAATTTGATGTTGTTATTAGATACTTTATAGTTGGTGCTAATGCACTACAACAACAATTATCATTTGCATTACAGCCCAATAGGTAAATGCCACTAGTTAATTTTAGCGACTTAGATTTTGATCAGATAAAGGAGTCCATTAAGGATTATTTGCGTGCGAACTCCAACTTTACTGATTATGATTTTGAAGGGTCCAATCTATCAACAATTATTGATACATTAGCATATAATACTTACATCACTTCATACAATGCCAATATGGTATCTAATGAGGTGTTCATTGATAGTGCAACTCTTAGAGAGAATGTAGTCTCTCTGGCAAGAAATATTGGATATGTGCCCAGATCAAAGAAGGCATCTGCTGCCAGGGTAACATTTACAGTTGATGCATCTGCTACTACAGCAGTGACTGTAACACTGAAAGCAGGGTCTGTAATGACCTCTACATCTACACAAACTAATAGATCAAGGAATTACGTCTATTCTATTCTTAATGATATCACTGTTCCAGTTAATTCAAGAGGACAAGCAGTATTCAAAGATATTAAGATTTGCCAAGGAACATATATTACACAACCATTTACTGTAGATGCCAAGAATCCCAATCAGAAGTTTATCTTAAACAATGCCTCTATTGATACTGGATTACTCTCAGTCATTGTAAGAGATACAAAGGATTCTACTGTTACTAAGAAATTTACTTTATTTGATAGTTTGTTTGATGTAACTGCTGACACCAGGGCATACTTCTTACAAGAGATCTCTAATGAGAGATATGAGTTATTGTTTGGTGATGGTATTTTTGGTGAGAAGTTAGAAGATAAGAATTATGTTGAAGCAAGTTATATTGTAACAAATGGTCCTATTGCCAATGGCATTGAGAGATTTAAGTTTATTGGTAACTTAGAATCAAACAATGGTGATATTATTAGTTCTAGAGTATCAGTCATTACTACTGAGCAAAGGTCTGGTGGTGGTAAGAACATTGAATCTGTAGAATCAATCAAAAAATATGCTCCACAAATCTATGCTTCACAGAACAGAGCAGTAACTGCTGCTGACTATGAGGCACTGATTCCTAAGATTTATCCTGAGGCACAATCTGTTTCAGCATTTGGTGGTGAGGATCTTAACCCACCCCTCTTTGGTAAAGTCTTTATTAGTATCAAACCTTATAATGGTATCTTCCTTTCTTCTGCCATTAAGGAGAACCTACAAGCAGCAATCAAGAGATATTCAGTTGCTGGTATTCTGACTGAGATTGTAGACCTTAAGTATCTTTACATTGAACCTGACTGTGAGATTTACTATAACACAAACCTAACACCTTCTGCTACTGCTGTACAGGATAATGTTACAAAGAGTATTGTAAGGTATTCAGACTCATCAGAACTTAACAAGTTTGGTGCAAGATTTAAATTCTCCAAGTTCCAAGGTGTAATTGATAACAGTAGTGATGCTGTTACCTCTAACATCACAAAAGTTGATATTAGAAGGGATATGGAAGCACAGTTAAATACTTTTGCAGAGTATGAACTGTGTTTTGGTAATAGATTCTACATTAAGAATCATGGTCATGGTGCTGTCTATAATGGCACTTTAGTTGGTTATAATATTAGATCATCTGGTTTCCAGGTGGCAGGTATCAATGGTACTGTTTACCTTGGTGACAAGGCAACTGGGGACCTCTCAAAGGGTTCTCTGTTCCTGTTTAGATTGAACTCCCCATCAGAACCAATTACTGTAAAACAGAATGTTGGCACAATTGATTACAAAAAAGGTGAAATTAAATTAAATCCAATCAACATTATTAGTACCTCTGTTAATAGGAGCACACCACTGGTAGAGGTTTCTGCCTCACCTTTCTCAAATGATGTTATTGGTCTCCAAGATCTCTATCTGCAACTTGATGTAAATAATACAACAGTTGATGTTGTTCAGGATAACATTGCATCTGGCAATGATGTATCAGGTTCTAACTACATTGTGTCCTCTAGTTACAGTTCAAATGTTTTGGTAAGGGGAACCCCAATCACAACTGTTCCTGAACTGAGTGCATCTTCAGATCAACCAATAGGTCCCTCTCAATCACCAGCAAGAGTACCTGGTTCTATTGGATCTGCACCAACTAGACCTTCCTATACTACAACTCGTGTAGCATCATCTTCTTCACCATCTTCCTCAGGATACTAATAAGAATTACAAATGGCAGTAGATAGAGTAAAATTACAGCAAATTGTTGCTAGTCAACTTCCTAGGTACGTTCGTGAAGACTTTCCTCTGCTGACAGAGTTCTTAGAACAGTATTATGTGTCACTGGAGACCCAAAGTGGACCTGGTGATATCCTTAAAAACATTGATCAGTATGTAAAAGTTGATGAATTAAGCAATTTAGAGAATGAAACTGCTCTTACTGCTGATGTTACTTTCTATTCTAGCAGTATTGATGTTCAAAGTACAGTAGGTTTTGTTGATACTGATGGTTTAATTAAGATTGATGATGAAATTATCTTCTATGAGACCAAAACAGACACCTCTTTTGAAGGAATTAAGAGAGGATTTAGTGGAATTACAACATATACAACACCTGGAGTACCTGACAGACTAACTTTTGACTCAACAGAGACTGAATCACACAGTTCAGGTGCCAGAGTTGAGAACTTAAATGTCATTTTTCTCCAAAAATTCCTCAAAAAACTGAAAAAACAGGTTACTCCTGGGTTTTCTGAGAGAAATTTCTTTGGAAATTTAGATGAAAGGAACTTTATCTACAATGCTGACAGTTTCTACAGCTCAAAAGGCACTGATCAGTCCTTTGAAATACTCTTTAGGGCACTTTATGGCGAAGATGTAGAGGTTATTAAACCTTCTCAGTTCCTTTTAACACCTTCAAATGCAAATTATAAGGTAACAAAGGACTTTGTTGTTGAAAAACTGCAGGGTGACCCTCTTGATTTGAAGAATTTGACCCTCTATCAGCAGTTGACTGGTGCTAGAGGTTCTGTTACCAATGTGCAACAGATTCCATATGACAATTTTCAGTATTATCAGATCAGTATTGACTCTGGTTATGCTAGAGACACTGATGTGACAGGTTCAATCTATGGTGAATTTGAACCAGACCCTCAAACTAAGATCTTAAATGAGGTTGGAGCAGGTCAAACCTTCATTGATGTTGATTCCACAGTTGGTTTTCCACAAAGTGGCACCCTAGAAGTCTTTGATGTTGACCAAAATCTGCTTCGTTTAAAGTATGACACCAAAACATCAACTCAATTCTTCAATGTAACAGGTGTTGACAACAATATTCCTAAAATAAGTGATATTGCACTTGAAACTTATGCATTTGCCTTTGTTGGATTTAATACAACAGAGCAAGTTAAGGTAAGATTCACTGGTTCTATCAAAGATTTTGAGCAAGATGAGAAAACTCACTCTTATTTGAAGAATGATACCATTAATTTGAGATCTTTGGGTTATGAAGCACCTGGAAAGAAGAATAATAACTGGACACTCAATGTAAAAACTAACTGGCAGGTAAAAACTACCACACTTTTGGACGCAGCAGCATTCCAGTATGGTTTTGAGTTCTATAATACCCATTTTTTACAAGAAGGTTACTCTGTACTCCTTGAAAATCCTGACAGAACCTTATCATTGCCTGGTGTTGTCTCCAGAGTACAATCAGATACTGAAATTGTTGTTGCTTTCCAACAAAATTTCTTAACTACTGGCGATTATACAATTGAGAATCAAACTTTAAAGGGTGATTCTACAAAATATTCCTATATTGAAAAATATACAGCAAACGTACAGAACACTTACGCAAAATATGATGGTTCTACTCTTATTGCTTCAAATAGCATCCCTAAGTACAATAATTTGGAGACCAATCCTTTTGACAGAAGGATTGTTTTCAGTTCAACCCTACAAAGCACTGAAATATTAGAACTTCCCACTAATGCAACCACTGTTCCTGACCATTCTTTCTATACTGGTGATGCATTATACTTTGAATCCAATGGAACTGGGTTTGAGGGTGTAACATCAGGTGCATATTTCATCCAAAGAGTGGATGAGAGAAGAATTAAACTTTCCAGGTCAAAAGCAGACCTTGCAAGACAGATTTTCATCACTTTTAATGGTTCTGTAACAAATGCATCTGTAACACTTCTTGATTTTTATCAAAAAGAGATTGCACCACAGGGAATTTACAGAGAAATCCCAAATCCTGTAAATAGAAGCGAAATTTATACAACAAATGCTGGATTTAATGGAATTTTCAAAAATGGAGTTGAACTTTTAAACTATAAATCTCAAAATAGTGTATATTATGGAAATATTGAAGATTTTACCATTACTGCACCTGGTAAAGGGTATGATGTTATCAATCCTCCAGTTTTAGTCATTAATGATGATGTTGGAGTTGGTGCAACTGGTATTGTTAATGTAAGAGGACAACTTGAGAGACTTGATATCCTTGATAAGGGTCTTGGATACCAACAACCACCATTTATTAGGATTAGTGGTGGTAATGGTTTTGGTGCAGCAGCAGAACCAAGGTTGACTTCCATCAAACATGAGAATTCGTTCCTTGCTGATGGCACTTTAGAAGAAACTAGAATTGATATTAACCAAATTACATTCTCAAGTGATCATAAGTTCCTAGATGGTGAAAGTGTCATCTATGAACCCAGAGGGACAAAGGTAATTGCTGGTCTAATCACTGATTCACAATATTATGTCTCTATCTTCAGTCAAACAGCAATTAAACTGCACAATACCAAGACTGATGCTTTGGTTGGCATCAATACAGTAGAATTTACTGGTTTTGGTGAGGGTACTCAATTTATTTCAGCAACAGAACCCAAGCAAGTTGTTTCATCTGTTATTATAACCAATCCTGGTCAAAATTATGAGAGCAAGAAGAGAACAATCCCACAAGCAGGTATAAACACTGCTCTCAACACTGTTAATATCAAAGGTCATGGTTATCAGTCAAGAGAAATTGTTAGATACAACCCAGGAGACCAACCAATCCCTGGTTTAAAAATTAGTACTGATTATTTTGTTGTTAAAGTTGATGATAATGCCTTCTCACTAACAGAAGTTGGTATTGGAACTATTCCAACTAACTTCTTCTTTGATAATGGAGTTATTATTGATTTTAGGCAAGAGGGCAATGGTTCATTCAACTATCAACCCATTACTGTCTCTGTAGAAGGTGCTGCTGCATCTTATGATAAGTCATTTGTTGAAGATTTCCAAGAATTGTTCATTATTGAATCACCAATTGATGAAAACATCATTACTCCTGTTCAGGTGCTTGCTTGGACTGATACAGAGGCAGAAATTCTTAAAGCACTGAATGTTGATGAGTATTATGTCTTAGTTTCTGAAGGTGCTAACTGGTTAATTAGTGATGAACCATTTATTGGTAATATTCTCCTTTATGATGCTGAATTACAACCTGTATTCAGAGGTGGTATCCAATCTATTGACTTACTCAATGGTGGTGTTGGATATGGTTCATCTGAGATCATTGACTTCAGAAGGCAACCCAGTCTAGAGTTCCAATCTGGTAAAGGTGCTGTTTTACAACCAATTATCTCCAATGGTCAAATTTCAGAGGTAGTTGTTCTGTCCCCTGGTACTGGATATAACTCTCCACCTGACCTTAATGTTATCAGTGCCAATGAGACTGGCAATTTTGCTGTTCTTACTCCAGTTATCAATAATGGAGAAATAAAGAGCATATTTGTTGTAAAAGGTGGTGCTGGTTATGAGGCAGGAAAGACCTCAATTGATGTTATTGCATCAGGTAGTGGGACAAGGACTAATGCAAACATTAGAGGTTGGAATGTAAACCTATTTGAGAGATACTTCAATAATATCCTTGAAGATGATGGTATTCTTTCAGAAAACCTGTCAAATAAAGAATTAGAGTATGCACACTTATATGCTGCCAGATCTCTTAGAGAAGCAGCAACTGTTATTGATGGATTTGATAAAGACAACCTTCAATATGGTACATTTGATCTTAGAAAGAATTCTGCAGGTGAAGAAATTGATAATATCTATCATTCACCAATTATTGGTTGGGCATATGATGGAAACCCAATTTATGGACCATATGGTTTTGCAAATCAGGATGGAACTGGATTTGTAAGGAGAATGGTCTCTAGTTACAAGTTAACAACCACACCACAAAACAGACCATCATTTAACATCTATCCTAATGGTTTCTTTGTGGATGATTTTGAATATACTGCTGATGGTGACCTTGATGAGCATAATGGCAGATTCTGTGTAACACCTGATTTCCCACTTGGTGTTTATGCATACTTCTGCACAATTAGCAGTGATATTGATTCATCTGGTCCTTTTAAGAAGTTTAGAAGACCTGTATTCCCATATGTGATTGGAAATACATTTAGATCACAACCCTCTGACTTTAATTACAAAGGAACATCAAATCAAACAGATTATGATATTGAGAAGAATGCTTGGTTTAGAAATACCACTAACTATTTTACTAATGCAGGAAGCAGTGGTTACAATTACATCTATAACTCAAATAATGTAAGAAAGCAATCTGTTGATATTACTGCAACCTCAAGAGGCAGTGTTGACTCTTTAAGAATTATTGATGGTGGAGATAATTATCAAGTTAATGATAACATCATCTTTGATGAAACTAACACTGGTGGAAGAAATGCTAGATGGAGAGTCAGTTCTATTAAAGGTGATAGAGTCACCAATGTAAGTCTTGCTACTACTCAATTCCAGGGTGTAACTTTCATACCTGGTAAGAGTAATTCACAATTTGTTGCATTTGTTCAAGAACCTCATAAATTTGATACAAATGACATTATTAATATTGACAATCTTAATGAGGACTTCAAGGGATTTGCTGGTTCTTACAATATTGGAGTAGCAACAGCAAGATACCAACTTATGATTGGTATTCAGTCTGCATCACAAACTGGTGTGTCTACCTTTATGACCATTAGAGGTCTTGAGTCATCTTTGTTGAGAGAGAATGATATTCTCACAATTCAGTCTGAAAGAGTAAAAGTTCTTACTATTGATAATCTTAGCAGCAGAATTAAAGTCTTAAGAGAGCAAGATAATACTGTTGGTACATCTCACTCTGCTGGTCTTCTCTTTAGAGAGGAAACAAATAAGTTTGTATTCAACACCTCTGGCATTACCACTACCAAGAGATATAGAAATAATAATCAATACTATTTTGACCCCAATGAGCAAGTAGGACTTGGTTCACTTGCACAACCTGGAGCAGGTGCAACTCTTGGCATTAAGAACCCAGGTGCAGGAACTACACTTAGATTTGTAAGGGAGCAAATGATATTCCTCCCTAGTCATGGAATCTCACCCAACACACCAGTTGTTTATAGCACTGGTGGTAGTGCCAATCCTGTAAGAGCATGGAGTGGTATTGAGACATCATCTATATTCAACTTATCAGATAATGTCAACCTATTTGCCACACCTCTTGACAATGATCATATTGGCATCTCAACTAATAAAATTGGAGTAAATTCAGAGGGAACTTATGTAGGTGCATTTACAACATTAACTGATACAGGTCTTGAGGGTGGTATATTATTCTTTACTAATGTAGGCACAGGTGATACTCATAGTTTTACTACAAATAGACCAAATGTCTTAAAAGGTAGAGTATCTAAGAATGTGGTGACAGTCAGTGTTGCTGACAGTCATGGAATGTCAACTAATGACTTTATTGACTTTGATCTTAATCCAAAAGACACTGAAACAATCAATGTCATTTACAATACTTACAATAGAAGAATTGTATTTGACCCAGATGTTATTGAGGAAGCAGATGTAAATGCTACCACTAGCACCTGGACAGTTCCTAAGGATAAGTATCTTCTTGGTGATAAAATTATTTATTCTGCAGTTGAACCATCTGTAGGCATGGTTCATGAGGATATGTATTATGTTTATCCAATTGAAGATAATAAAATTAAATTAATTAAGGAGATTTCAGAGGTTGGCAAAGACTTTCCTAAATTTGTAAATATTGGCACTGCTAAAACTGCTACATTCTCCAGAATCAACCCAAGGTTAAAAGTACAGAAAAACAGAACCTACAAGTTCAATTTGTCTGATTCATCATTGGGATTCACTAATGCATTGACACCATTCTCTGCATTCTCAATGAAGATTACCACTGATGACAAATATCAGGATGAGTTCTTGGTTGGTGAGGGTTCAGGTGCATTTGAGGTGGAAAGAACTGGTGATGTTGGCATAACAACAGATGCAAGTCTTAGTATCAGAATTAGTGATAATGTTCCCAAAAACCTATTCTATAAGTTTGATATTGTCAATACCAATATTGTACCTTCATTCCAAAAGGAATTAATCATTGATGAGACTGTTCCTCAGTATAATCAGATTAATACAGTACCAAGTAAGTATGATGGAAGACATCAGGTTGTTGGTGTAAGTTCCAATACCTTCCAGTTTAATGTTCTTAATGTTAAGGACCAAACTGATACTTATACTGAAAGTAATGCCAATATTAGTTACACAACAAACTCAAGAAGTGCATATGGTCCAATTAGTGATGTAAGTCTTGTAAACAGGGGTGTTGGTTATAAGTCACTTCCTGGTTTTGATAAAATCATCACCAAAGAAGGTGAAGGGTGTTTGCTTGAACCTCAAAGCACATCAATTGGTCAAATCTTAGATTATAGAGTCAATAATATTGGTTTTGGTTATCCATCAGATAAAACACTTACTGCAGCAGGTAACACACCTGAAATTCTTAAGATTGAACCTCTTGCTCAATTTGATTATATTGGAATTACCTCAGCAGGTGTCAATTATTTTGTAGACCCTGAATTGGTGGTAATTGATGGTTTAACTAATAAACAAATCACTGATGTTGAACTTAAATTTGAAAGACAAGAGACAGAGGTTGAAATTCTAAAGAATACCATCTCACTGAACAATGTTACTCCTAGTATCATCCCAATCAACAATCCAAATGGATTTAGTATTGGTTCAATGTCTTATTTTGAGAATAATAAGATTGTTAGACTTTACCTGAACAAGCAATTCAGCACTGCCTCTGAATTCCCATTTGAAGTAGGCAAAAACATAATTGTTGAGAATATTGCCATTGGTTTCAATACTGATGGTAAAGGTTATAATTCTGACAACTATGACTACACACTTTTCCCTGTTACTGGTCTTGATTCCCAATTAGGTGGTTCAGGTGCTTATATTGAGTATAGTCTTGCTGATAGTTTACAGAATGGCGAATACCCAGGTAGAGTTGTTACAACTAGGTCTGCCTATGTAACACCTGAGTCATTCTTCCCAATCTTTGATATTAAATTGAAGATATCTGACTTCTTTGATGGAGAGACTGTAACTAATGGTGTTTCAGATGGTCATGTTGAGAGATGGGATCCAGTCAGTCAAACTCTTTATGTTGCTTCTAGTGGATTCTTTGAACCAGGCACTATTATTGAATCTGATAGTTCACAAATTAAATCAAAAGTTAAGGAAAGAAAGAACTTCTTTACCACTGTAAGAATTGGTGCAGGTGCAACAGTTGTTGATGGATGGCAGACAAACTCTGGTGTCCTGAATGACAATCTGCAAGTTCTTCCTAACAATGAGTATTATCAAAACTTCTCTTATTCAATTAAGTCAAGAATTGATCTTGAAACATGGGATGATGCTGTAAGTGCTCTCAACCATACTGCTGGTTTCCAAAAATATGCAGATTTGGTTATTGAAAATGAGGCAGTAAGTGTTACCAAACCTGTTGAGATTGATTTAGACACAACTGTTGATATTGTTGGTGAATTTAGTCTAAATTGCTTCCCTGATTTTGATGCTGCTACAGAAAGAACCATTGAAGTTGAAGGTTCTAAGATTGTATCAGATACCATAGTCTTCAAGAATAAAATTCTGATTGATTACTTTGAATCCAAAGGTAATAGAGTTCTTGACATTGATGACCTCAGCAATCCTGCTACTGGATCTGGTGGGGGCGAAGGAGGAGGCGGCGGAGGCGGCGGTGGTGGAGGTGGCGGCGGAGGCGGCGGTGGCGGCGGAGGTGGTGGTTTTGATGATGACATCAGACCAGAACCTTTTGAACCCATTGCCTTCTTTGACAATGATTACACCCATAATAAAATCTTTACTCTTGTTCAGGACACTCAACTCCAAGACAGAAAGCAATGCAGTATGGTAACTGTGATGCAGGATGGCACACAAGGTTATGTAAACCAGTTTGCTATTGTTGATACTGTTACTCCACTAGGTCATTTTGATTATGCTAAATTTGATGACAATCAATGGTCTCTTGATTTTTATCCAGTCTCACCTGTATATAATAACTATCAAGTATCCATCTTCTCATTCTCACTATTAAATAATGCTGTTGGTGTGGGTTCCACTCAACTTGGTGATGTGGTAAATATTTCATCTGCCTCTACTCAAATATCTGGTTCTAAAACTGAAGTTGTTTCAATTGGTGCTACTTACAGATCTGCTAAATTGATTGTTCAGATTGAGGACATTGATAATGATAAGTATTTTGGAAATGAACTTAATGTTGTTCATGATGGTACAAATGTATCCTTGATGCAGTATGGTGACATAACAGCATCTAGTGAGTTAGCAGGTTTATCTGGATTTGGAACATTTAGTGGAAAAATTGATAGTGGCAATCTTGTAATTGAATTTAATCCAACTGTTGGAGCAGCACTTTCTGTAGGTGCTTGTGTGATTGCAGTTGCAGATGAGAATGCTAGTGGTATTGGCACTATTGATTTGGATATTTGCAATCTTTCATCATATGCTAAAGATATTGCCTCATCTGGAACACCAACTGCTGAAGTCATTGGTTCTTATTATGAACCTGATGCAGCAGGTTACTTCTATGTTTCAGTTGAAGATACAACAAACAATGAGTATGAGTCATTTGAATTAATTTCTCTAGATAATATATTTGAAGAAAACTTTGTTGAGTTTGCTAGGGTAAATACTGGTATAACAGGTCTTGGCACTGTTGGACTGACATCAACAGGCAATAATATAAATGTAACATTTACTCCTGTTGCAAATATTGATTGTAAGGTCAGAGCATTTGCTTTGACAATGCAAAATGATCTTGGTGTCACAGGAATTACCTCTGCTAATCTTGGTTAATATCTCAACTTTAAACCTTTAAATGAATGACTAATTTACTCAATCTAGTAACAAGAACAGGAGACTACACTGGTCAAGAATTTGACAAGAAGAAGGATTTTGGTCTGTTCTTTAAAGGGGTTCCCATCTTTGGACAAGCATTCAAAGGTAATGATCCTGGAGTTGTTAATCTTTCTAACAACACTATTGTAATTCCAAATCATAAGTTTGTTACTGGTGAGAAAGTAGAATATGTATATTCTAATTCTAAGATTGACTCAGAATTTGCAATTGGTATTGCTGCAACTACAGTTCCAGGAATTGGATTAACTGATAAATTACCAAAAGAAGCATATATTATCAAATACAGTGATGTAACTGTTGGTCTAGCAAAAAGTGCTGCTGATGCATTAGCAAAAGTTCCAGTACCTTTAAATTTAAATGCTGTAGGTGTTGGCGCTGATCATAGTATTATTGCAACAAATCAGAATGCCAGAGCACTGATTGCAATTGACAATATGATTCAAGCACCTATTACAGAGGTGAAGATTGAGACTAATCTAGTGTCAAATATTATATTTGATCCCTCATTTCTTGTAGTTGGAATCCAGTCATTTAAGGCAAATGATTTGATTCAAATTAATGATGAGATCATGCTCCTTCAAAACATTGGAGTAGCAGGAACTAACAGTTTCAGTGTGTTGAGAGCACAAATGGGCACAGAAGTTGCCTCTCATGGTATTGGTGACACAGTTAGATTGTTAGGTGGTAACTACAATATTATCGGTAATACTATTCATTTTGCTGAAGCACCTAAAGGTAGACAACCAAAACCAATTCCAAGTGATCCTGATCAGCAGGATTGGACTGGTATAACCACCACCTCAACTTTTGAGGGAAGAGTTTTTATGAGGAGTGGTATTCCTGAGGGAGATCAACACACATATAAAGACAATTACACATTTGATAATATTCAATCACAGTTTAATGGTTTTGATAATGAGTTTACACTAACAATTGATGGTGGAGATAATGTTGCTGGATTTGCAACAAACCAGGCAATTGTTCTTAATTCCAATATTCTTCAGGAACCAACTGGTGCTCAGGAGGCAACTGGCAACTTTACACTTGGTGAAACCATTGGTGTAACATCAATTACATATACTGGTCAAAGTCAATCATCTGAAGATGATCCTAACAGGGCAACCATTCCTAGAGGTGGTAATATTACTGCTGTTGGTTCAACACAAGGATTTGGATATCAACCATTAGTTGCTGCTGGTGCATCAGTATTTGTCAGTTCTGCTGGAACAATTACATCAATTGCAATTGGAAATAGTGGTTCTGGTTATAGATCAGGTATTCAGACTAATGTTTCAGTTGGAATACTGACATCATCAGAATTAAATGCACCAATCATTGGAATTGGTACTGCAAATATTTTAGCTGGCATTATTACATCCATTGATCTTTACAATTTTGGTTCTGGTCTTGATCAGTTTAATCCACCTGTAGTTGTAATTGACAAACCACTTCCTTATGCAAATCTACCACTAATTTACAGTGATTCTGGATTAGAGGGTATTGGAACAGGTGCTAGAGTTGATATTCAGGTTGGTCAGGGTTCAAGTGTTATAACCTTTGATTTGATTCAAGGTGGATTTGCATATGGTAATAGTGAGATATTAACTGTGTCTGTTGGTGGCACACTTGGTATTCCTACTACTAGTGACTTTGGAACAAATGAGTTCCAAGTTATTGTTGATAATGTATATCGTGACACCTTTAATGGATTTACAATTGGAGAACTTGATGTATTTGATAGACTAGATTCACAATTTGATGGTGAAACCACTAAGTTCAATCTCTCAATTGCTGGAGAAGCATATGGTATTGAAACTGCTGATGGTTCTGATATTGATCTAAATGAGGCATTGATTATTACACTTAATGATGTTCTACAAATTCCAAGAGAGGCATATAATTTTACAGGTGGTTCTATTGTAGAATTTACTGAAGCTCCTAAGGAGGGTGACAAGTGTTCAATTATTTTCTATAAAGGAACACCAGAAATTGATGTTGTATTTGTAGATATTCTTGAAACAGTCAAGGTGGGTGACTCACTTCAATTGAAGAATGACCCAGGTTCTCAACAAAATATTTCATTGTTGCAGGACAAGAGAGTTGTTACTGGTATCACCACTCTTGATACTGTTAATACATTCCCATATGCAGGTCCAGGTATTACAACTGATATTACTTTAGAAAGACCAATTGAGTGGTGCAAGCAAAAGGATGATCTCTTTATTGATGGTGAGGTAGTTGCTAAAGATAGACTTGAGTATGAACCACAAATCTATCCTGCTGCATATGTTATTAATGACATCAATGTTGGAGATGAGTTCTGCTATGTTGATACAGTAAGACCTTTGTTTGACTCAGAACCAGAGACACAACTTATTGAGTATCAATTTGATGTGACATTTACTGACCAAAGTGAAATTAGGTCAGCAATTGCAACTGCGATTGTTAGTAATGGATCTGTAACTGGTTTGAGTATTGTAGATCCTGGTTCAGGTTATGATGTCTTGCCAGCACCTCAAGTCTCAATTGCTAATCCAGGATTTACATCAACAGGAAGAGCAACAGCTACTGGTTCTGCTTTCAATAATCAAGTTTCTGTCTTAAATGTAACTAATGCAGGTTCAGGATACACTTCTGCCCCACCTGTAATTATTGAGACACCCAAACCAAAACAAGAAGAGATTGGTGTAAGTTCTTACTTTGGTGATTATGGTCAGATTGTTGGTATTGCCCAATCTGCTGGTGGACTGGTTACTCTTGAAATGTATATACCACAAGATTCATTCATGAGAGATCCATATTATGTTGGGGTTGCTGTTACATTAACAGAACTTCAGGTGAATGATTACTTTGTTGTAAATAACTCAAATGTGGGTCTTTACAGCACTCTACCTGATTTTGATGGTATCTACAGAGTAAGTAAAACATATGACTTTACATCTGATCTGACTAACATTGGTGTTGGTGTGACAATGATTAGAAGAGTTGAGTTAAATTATGCTGGTATTGCAGGAACCAATTTCTCATCAACCATTATCAGTTTTGATAGCACACTTGACACATTTGATAATGTTGCTGGATCACCAAATGGCACTGGCATATTTGAGAGGAACAGAATTTATGGTGAATACACTTGGGGTAAGGTAAGTTTTGTTGGCAGATCACCAATAACTGCTAAACAATTTATTGCTCAACCTTATAGCAATTTGGACAAATCACCACTGATGACAAGATCAAGAATTCTCAGATTTAATAATTACACTCCATAAAGGATAAATAAACCTAGGAAAAGGACTCCCCCTAAAAATGGCATATCAAGGTATTAATACAGGAACCTCCCCTAATGATGGTTTAGGGGATACTCTCCTGGATGGTGGTATAAAGATTAATAGTAACTTCAGTGAACTGTACAATATTGTTGGTGATGGCACCAATACATTTGTTGGTGTGGTTACTCAAATCACGGCAGGAACAAATGTAAGTATTTCAACTGCATATGGTTCTGTTGAGGTAGCAGCACCTACACCTACCAATCTACAAACAAGTAATCTTAGGGTAACTGGAATTACCACCCTTGGTGCTACCAATGGAATTGGTACAGTTACCATGGGTATTGGTGTTACTGCCCTTCATGTTGATGGTAGTGCCAGAGTCACAGGAGTCCTTACTGTTGGCCAAGGTTCTATCACACTTGAGAATGACAGAGTTCATGTAGGTTCTGGTATTACCATTGATGCCAATAACAACACAATGGTGATGGGTGATAACATCACATTGACAGCATCCTCTGGTAGTGTGGATGTGTCTGCAATGACAGCAGCAAGTGCTACTGTAAGTGGTCATTCTACTGCTGCTACACTTGCTACATCTGGCATTGCAACATTTGCTGGTAATGTAAGTCTTGGTGCTTCAGTCACATTACTAGATAATCAAAAGATTCTTTTAGGTGATGATGCTGATTTTGAAATTGTTCATACTAGTGGATCAGGTAATGTCATTGAGGCAAAAACTGCTGCCTTCAATTTAAAAGCAAATAACCTTAATATTATTGCTGGCACAGCAAATACAGTTGTTGCTGCAACTAACCCTGATGGCAACTATGGTATTGAACTTTACTACCTTAATGACAAGAAGTTAGAAACAAGGTCATCTGGTGTAAGAGTTTTTGATGGTCTCCAGGTCATCTCTGGTGTAACTACAGTTGGTGTTCTGACTGCCACCACTCTGTATGGTGATGGTTCAAATCTGACAGGTATTGGTGCTGCATCTACTGCACATATCAATGCTGAAACACTAGTTGTAACTGGTATCACAACACTGGGTGTTGTAACAGGTGCAACTTACTTTGGTGATGGTTCAAACTTGAGTGGTATTGCTGGCATTAACACCACAGTAATTAACACCACATTGTTTAACAACAGTGGTATTACTACACTTGGTGGTCTTGCTATTGTCAGTGCAGGTGCAACTATTACTGGTGTAACCACATTCAACAGTAACATTGCTGTTGGTAGTAACTTGAATATTGGTGCTAATAATTCACAAGCACTGATTCAGAGCACAGCATCTGATAAACTTCTGGTAAGAAACCAAATTGGTTCACTTGACCTCTGGGGCAATACACAAATCAGAGCATATAAGGATGGTGGAACAGAACTCATGTTCCGTGGTATTGCTGATGGTGCATTTGAAGCATACCATGATGCATCTAAGAAGTTTGAAACTACTCAAGATGGTGCTTTAGTAACTGGAATTCTGACTGCTACAACTTATAAAGGAAATGCTTCAGATATTACTTCTGGTCAATGGACACTAACTGCTCAGGCAAGTGATCATTACTTATTCACAGGTCCTGGTGTCTCAGATGCAGAGGTAGAACCTGTCATTTACCTTGCAAGAGGACAGAGGTATGAATTTGTAAATAACATGAATGCTCACCCATTTGAGATTAGAGTATCAAATGGTGGTGCAGCATATACTGATGGAATTACAGTTGATGGAACTGCACAACTTGGAACTACTATCTTTGAAGTTCCATTCAATGCTCCTAACCAACTGTACTATCAGTGTACTTCACATGCTGGTATGGGTGGTACAGTGGTTGTTTATCCCAACCTATTTACAGTCTAAATAAGAAAAAAGTCCTCTAACCAATGGCAGCGATAATTACTGATCAACTTCGTATATTGAATGCGAGGAATTTTGTGGATGCTGTTCAATCATCCAACAATTCCTTTTATGCATGGATTGGGTTGCCTGATGCTCCTAATTTCCAAGCTGATTGGAATACAAACCCACCTGCTCCTAGGGATAGTTTGAATGACTCAAACTATTATTGGGATACTATGCTTGCTCTCAAGAAAATTAATTCTGGAGATGTAAGTCAGGTTGTTAGGAAGATTAATTGGCAATCAGGAACCACATATGACATGTGGAGAAATGATATTACAAGAAACAATCCATCACAACCATCTGGTGCGTTTGATATCTATGATTCAAACTTCTATGTGATGAATAGTGAGTATAAAGTTTATATTTGCTTGTACAATAATGCTAATCCAGAGAATAACTTTAGAGGAGGTCCTTCTCTGGATGAACCCAATTTCACTGACTTAGAACCAAGAGAAGCAGGGAGCAGTGGTGATGGATACATCTGGAAATTCCTTTATTCAATCAAACCTAACCAAATTATTAAATTTGATTCAACAAATTACATTGCTGTCCCAACCGATTGGGAAACAAACGCTTCATATAGTGCAGTCAGAGAGAATGCAAAAACCAGTGGACAAATCAAAATTGTCACAGTAAGAAATAGAGGTGTTGGCATTGGTACTGCTAATGTCACCTACACCAAAGTTCCCATCAAAGGTGATGGAAGAGATGCAGAAGCAACAGTGGTTGTTAATAATGACTCAAAGGTAGAATCAGTTACTGTCTCAAATGGTGGTTTTGGTTACTCATTTGGAACACTTGACCTAAGAGAGGGTGGTGTTCCCACTGGCACTATTGACCCTGTATTTGATATTATTATCCCACCACCTGGTGGTCATGGTGCAGACATCTATGGAGAACTTGGTGCATATCATGTTCTTTCATATGCAAGATTTGAAAATGATTCACAAAACCCTGACTTTATTACTGGCAACCAGTTTGCTCAAGTTGGAATTGTAAAAAATCCTACTAATTATGACTCCACATCAAATCTGACAAGAGACAAGGCAAGTGCTCTTTATGCCCTAAAGTTGACAGGTGTTGGATATAGTGAGGCAGTATTTACTGCTGACTCACAGATTACCCAAACTGTTGGTCTTGGTTCAACAGCAGTTGGTAGTGTTGTTTCTTATGACCCATCAACTGGTGTTCTTAAGTATTGGCAAGATAGAAGAACTGCTGGATTCAATAGTGATGGTTCTAAGGACTCTGAACCTGTATATGGGTTTGAAATGCTTAGGTTTACCAATACACCATCTACAGGGGGTAATGTAAATATTATCCCAACATCTGGTAATACACTGCAGATTGATCAATCATTTACAGGTGTATCGACAGTAATAAATAATAGGACATACTACCTGGGTCAAGAGTTCAATCAAGGTATATCAAATCCAGAAGCAGAAAAATATTCTGGAGACATCATCTATGTTGACAATAGACCCTCTGTCACCAGATCCTCTTCTCAAAAAGAAGATATTAAAGTCATCTTGCAATTCTAAGAATAATGCCACAGGAAACTAACCTTAATGTTGCTCCTTACTTTGACGACTTTGATCCGCAACAGAATTACTACAAAGTCCTCTATAAACCAGGTTTCCCAGTTCAGGCAAGAGAACTTACTGGAATGCAGTCTATTCTGCAAAACCAGGTTGAGGAGATGGGAAACCATTTCTTTAAAGAAGGTGCAAAGGTTATCCCTGGTGACCTGACATATGTTCAAAACTTTTATTGTGTTCAAATTCAATCTGAATTCTTAGGAGTTCCTATTGGCATTTACATTGACCAACTTGTTGGTGCTACTATCACAGGTCAAACCTCTGGTGTGACTGCTAAGGTTGTTAAGTGTCTTACAAATGATGAGTCTGAGAGAGGTGTATATACTCTTTATATTACCTATGAGAATACTGGTTCTTCTTCTGAAGATATTAGTCAATTCTTGAGTAATGAGATTCTGATTAGTAATAAAAATATTTCATATGCTTCAACCTTCATTTCTATTGGTGAGGGTTTTGCAACGACTATCACTCAGAATGCATCTGCTATTGGTTCAGCAATGTTTATTGCTGATGGTGTGTATTTCCTTAGGGGATACATGGTTAATGTCCCAGCACAAACTTTGATTCTTGACCAGTATAATAATGTCCCTTCATATAGAGTTGGTCTTGATGTAGTAGAAGAAATTATATCATCTGATGTTGACCCATCACTTAATGATAATGCTCAAGGTTTTAATAACTTTACTGCTCCTGGTGCTGACAGACTTAGAATTACAGCAACTCTTTCTAAAAAGGGTCTGAGAGCATTTAATGAGAGTAATTTTGTGCAACTCTCAACAGTTGAGAATGGCAAATTAAGAACAATAACTACAGGCACTGATTATAATTTCCTTGGAGATGAGTTAGCAGCAAGGACTTTTGATGAATCAGGTCATTATTATGTAAAAGAATATGTTACTACTGTAAAAGAAAGTTTAAACAATAATGAGGGTAACAGAGGTTTATTCAATATAAACCAAGTTACATCATCAGGCAATGTGCCCTCAAAAGATTTAGGTGTTTATAAAATATCACCAGGTAAGGCATATGTCAAAGGTTATGAGGTAGAAAATATTGGTGCAACTCTTCTTGATTTTGTAAAACCAAGAACAACAAAATTTCTCAAGGACCAAGTAGTTAATTTTGGTTTTGGACCTACTCTCAATGTGAACAGAGTATTTGGTTCGCCCACTATTGGAATTAATACAACTAACTCAGTCTCTCTGAGAGATACAAGAATGCCTGGTGTTCAGAATGCACCAAGTGGCAAAGAGATTGGTGTAGCAAGAATTTACGACTTTGCTCTTGAAAGTGGTTCTTATGATTCAGTTGTCCCTGATTTGAATCAGTGGGACCTGTCATTATATGATGTCCAGACATTTACTGACATCAATGTAAATGAACCAGTGACACTCACCAACTCTGTTTTCATTAAGGGTGAGTCAAGTGGTGCTACTGGTTTCCTTAGGTCTGATGTAAATGCTGGCACTGCTATCACTGCTTATCAGGTCAATGGTGACTTCTTCAAAGGTGAGAGACTTATATTTAATGGTTTGGTTGATGATGCAAGATATGTAACAAGTTCTACTAATTTCTCATTGAGTGATGTAAGATCAATTTATTCAGAAGTTGGTATTACAACATTTACTGCTGATACAATTCAAATTGGTGGTTTTAACTTTGGTAGTGCATCTGTTACTGGTGCTAATGCCTCTAACCAATCATTTATCACAGTATCTGCTGACCCTAACTTCTCATTTGTTGGTCTTATAACTGCCAACAATATGATTCAATACTCTAGACCAGACTTTGATATTGTCTCATATGCTAGAGTAGTTGGTGTATCAAGAACAAACTTTGCCATTGAAGCAGTTACATCAACTGCTCTGGTTAATAGTGGTGTTCTTCCAACTTCAAATGAGCAAATCAATAATGTTCAAATTATTGGTGCATCTGGAGCATCAAATGTAGGTTCTGGTAACATCTCTGACAATGAATCAGTCTACAGTGTATTGCCTAAGAGTAATGTCAACTCAGTAAATCTTCTGGGTTCAGAACTTACTATCAGAAGACAGTTTACTGTTAGTATAACCAATGGTGCCACAACTCCTATTGATTGCGAGTCCAATGAAATTTTCCTCCCATTTGATGAGGAAAGATACACACTTATTAGATCTGATGGTTCTACAGAAGTCCTGACATCTGATAAATTTGTATTCCTGAATGCTAATACAACTCTTCAGATCAGGGGTCTTGGTGCAGATGCTGTTAATTGTAAATTAATTACAACTATCAGAAAATCTAATATCAGATCAAAAGTAAAACTTAAGGCAACTGCTAAAAGCATTGTAGTAGATAAATCAAATTCTGTTGGTTCTGGTATTGGAACTACAACTCTGGATGATGGTTTAGTGTATGGTGATTTTCCTTTTGGAACAAGAGTTCAAGATGAGATTATCTCACTGAACACTGCTGATGTGGTTTCTATCTTAGGTGTATTTGAATCACAAAATACAGATAATGCTGATCCACCAAATATGACCACATCCCAGATGGATGGTATTACAAACACAACAAATGATCTAATTGTTGGTGAGATTGTAACTGGTACTCAAAGTGGAGCAAAAGCAATTTATGTTGGTAAGAAAACTGATACCAGTATCTTCTTTGTTTATCTGAATAAGACTGTATTCCAGAATTCAGAAGTTGTTAACTTTGAAAGTTCCAGTGTTAATGCTATTGCTGGTGCTGTTGTTCTTGGTTCTAAGAATATTACTAAGGACTTTAAATTTGTCAATGGTCAGAAAGGTGGTTTCTATGACTATTCAAGAATTATTAGGAAAGGAACAGCAGGTATTCCTGCCAGAAAACTAAAAATATTCTTTACCTCTGCTTTCTATGAATCTTCTGACCAGGGTGATATCACCACAGCAAACTCCTACACAAACTTTGACTATGCAACTGAAGTAGCAAGTGTAAATGGTAGAAGAAATACAGACATTATTGATGCTAGACCCAGAGTAAATGATTACTCAGTAGCACAGGGAATTAGATCTCCTCTTGAGTTCTTTGGTAGAGACTTTGTTGATATTAATGGTGGCACCAGTCAAAGTTCTAGACACATCATTGCTAATGATGAGACAATGGTCTTTGGTTATGATTACTTCTTACCTAGAGCAGATAGACTTTATCTTACAAAAGATAAGGGTATTCAATTAGTCTCTGGTACACCAGATGATCAACCAAGACTTCCTGATGGAATCAATGGTGCTCTGAATATTGCCAATATCTTCCTTCCTGCATTCCTCTACAAAACTTCTGATGCTAAAGTTAATTTTGTAGAGCATAAGCGCTTCCAGATGAGTGATATTGCTAAACTTGAGCAAAGAGTCAAGAATCTTGAGTATTATACATCACTGAGTTCTCTTGAGAACAATACCCTCAACTCCTTTGTTGAGGATCAAAATGGTTTGAACAGATTTAAGTCAGGTATCTTTGTTGATAACTTCTCATCTCTTGAACCACAGGACACATCAATTGGTGTTAGAAACTCAATTGATACTAAGAATGGTATCCTGAGACCTTCTCACTACACAACTGCTGTTAATCTCCTGCTTGGCACAACTGCTGTAACTGGTATTGGTACTGTTTCTGATGCTAATCAAGACTCTGATTTTGCTGAAGTTGTTGGCACAAATATTAAAAAGACTGGTAGAGTTCTGACACTTGATTATACGCAAGACACATGGTTAACTCAACCATATGCTACAAGAATTGAAAGTGTAACTCCTTTCCTCATTCAATTCTGGCAGGGTCAAATTGAACTGACTCCTGATGTTGATATTTGGATTGATGTCAATAGAGTTGAAGTCAATAATGTAATGATGGAAGGTTCCTTCCAAGGCATTTCTGAAGCACTTGGAGCAGAGGTAACAACATCAGAAGATGGTTCAAGACTTGGTGTAAGTCCTGTTATTTGGAACTCCTGGGAGACTGTTGGTGTCAATGTTGACTTATCATTGTCTAACCAACAGCAGTTTATCCAAGGGGCATCTGATGTTATCTCAAATGGTCTGGTAGACAATCTTCTCCAGGGTGCTGATGTTGGTATTAATCAGATTGTTGATGCTAGTGATGCTATTGTTAACAATATTAATGCTACTGGTGGTGTATCACTTGACCAACAAAGAACTGGTACTCAGTTTACTGTAAATGAGACCATTGATACTGAAACTCTTGGAGACAGGATTGTAAGGAGAGACCTTATCCACTTCATGAGAGCAAGAAATATCTCATTCAAGGGAACAGGTCTCAAACCATATACAAGATTATATTCATTCTTTGATGATGTAGATGTAAACTCATTTACAGTTCCTAAGTTAATTGAGATTGAGATGCTTCATGGCACATTTGTACCTGGTGAGAACTGTACAGGTGCAATGGATGATGGTGGTTCTTCTAGAATTAGTTCTGCTTCAGTTCCAGACATCAATTTTAGAATTGCTATTGCTAATCATAAGTATGGTCCTTACAACAATCCAACTGACACATATGATAGCAATCCATATGACAGAAATAACTCTATAGCATCTGTATATTCTGAGTCTTCATCAGTTCTGAATGTTGATACATTTAGTCTGTCCTCACAAGATTTCCCACAATATTCAGGATTTATTGGAATTGGAATGCTCTTAACTGGAAGTAATTCTGGAGCACAAGCAAGAGTTAAAAATATAAGACTCACCACTGATAGACTTGGCACTCTTCAAGGTTCATTTAGTGTACCTGATGGTGGCAATCCTTCCAACCCTGTATTTGAGACAGGCAGATCTAGATTTAGATTGACTAGCAGTCCAGTTAACAATCTTACTTCAGGAGCAACAACAACTGCTGCAGAAGCAACATTCTACTCACAGGGTGATGTTGATACAACTCAACAAACTACTCTTTCTGTTAGAAATGCTACTGTTGAACAGACAGATGTCAGTCAGACAAGAGAAATTTCTGGTGCTGCTATCTCTAATAATATTGCCATTGAAAGTGGATTTGATGTTATAACAAATATTGATCAAGATGTTACCAACATCTCTAATGAATTCATCACCAATGAAATTACTGAAGTTACTAATGAGATAACTAATGTTACTAATGAGATTACCAATGTAACTAATGAAATAACCAATATTACTAATGAGATTACCAATGTAACTAATGAGATTACTGAAGTTACTAATATTACAAATATTGAAAATGTTACTAGAGTAATTAGACCACCTATTAGACGTAGAATTGACCCTCTGGCACAAACATTCTTTGTAGATGATGAAGATGGTGTATTCATTACAGCAGTTGATGTTTTCTTACAAGCAAAAGATCCAAACATCCCCTTGCTGTTTGAAATTAGAGAGGTAAATCTTGGTACACCAACCACTAATGTTTTACCTTTTTCTCAGGTAAGTATTGATCCCAATAACATTAACTTAAGTGATGAGGCAAATGTAGCAACAACTATTACTCTGCCTTCCCCTGTATATCTGAATGGTCAAACTGAGTATGCTCTGGTTCTTCTCTCACATTCTACAGAATATAAGGTTTGGACAAGCAGATTTGGTGAAGCAGATATTAGATCTTCTTCTCAGGAAGCAGGTCAAATTCTGGTTACAGAACAACCACTTCTTGGTTCATTGTTCAAATCACAGAATGCTACAGTCTGGACTCCCTCACAGTATGAAGACCTCAAGTTCAATCTTTATGCTGCTCAATTTAAGGCATCTGGCAACTTCACATTCTATAATCCAAATCTGCCTGAGGATATTGCTAAGATTGAACCCACTGGTATTACAATGCTGCCAAGGCAAGCAAGAATTGGTATTGGCACCACTGTAAATGATCCTGACATCCAACTTGGCAATAGAATTACTCAAAGAAATAATGATGTAAGTGGTGTTCTGGTAGGTTATGCTGGTTCAGCAACTGGTAGCATGTCTATCACAAATGCTGGTGTTGGATATACCCCATCAGCAGGACACTTCTCATACACTGGTGTTGCTCTGACATCTATTACAGGATTTGGTTTAAATGCTACTGCTGATATCACAGTTGAGGATGGTGTAGCGATTGGTGCAACCATTAATGCTGGTGGTGTTGGATATGCAATTGGTGATGTGCTTACACCTATTAATGTTGGCACACTTGAACTTGGTTCTGGTATGCAGTTGTCAGTATCAACACTGCTTGGACAAAATACACTGATTGTTGATAATGTTCAAGGTGACTATCTCCCAAGTTCTAGTAACAGAATTGAGTTTATCAATGGTGCTGGCATTACCACTGAACTGAATTATGCTGCTGGTGGTGATGTCATTGCTCTAAATCCAATTAATGTTACAAGTCAAGGTGACTACATTAAGATTTTCCAGAGAAATCATGGTCTGTATTCAAATGTTGATAGGGTACAAGTTAGAAATGTTGCTAGTGATGTAACTCCTTCAACTCTTGCAACTCCTTATAACTTTGATGCTACCACATTCCTTACACTTGAAAGGACAGATGAGTATGCAAACTTTGAGGGTGTTGGTGTTGCTGGTACTAATCCTGGATACATTAAGATTAATGATGAAATTATCAGTTACACTGGTGTCAATGGCAGAACACTGACAGGTATTACAAGAGGTGTTGATAACACTGTTGTTGCTTCTCATGCCTCAGGTGAGACTGTTGAAAAGTATGAACTTAATGGTGTATCACTGAGAAGAATCAATAGACCTCATCTTCTGTCTAATGTTGTTGCTAATGAGTTAAATGAGGCACCAATTGGTGTTGATTATTACTACTTGAATATTAGAATGAATGCTAATGGCACAAACAGAGCATCTGGAAATGTGAGTGGATTTAGACCACTTTACTTCAATGAAAGATCAGTTGGTGGTGGTCCTAATGCAATGGCAAACTATAATCTGCCATACTCACTTATTAATCCCAAGATCTCAAATGTCACACCATTCAATACTGCAATGACCTCAATTGTGAGAACAATTTCTGCATCTAGTGTCTCAGGTAATCAAGAGTCTTATAATGATGAAGGATATCAACAGGTCACATTGTTTGATAAGAACTACTTCCCCTCTTTAAGACAGATTGCTTCACCACAAAATGAATCTCAAATTTTGTCATCTCAGACATTCCCTGGCAACAAATCATTCACAATGATTATGAATATGTCCAGTAGGAATTCTAGATTGAGTCCTGTCATTGATCTTGATAGTTGTAGTTTGGTTCTTACATCAAATAGAATTAATGCTCCTGTCACAGACTATGCCAATGATTTTAGAGTCAATGGTATAGAAGATGATCCTAATAGATTTGTATATGTTTCTAAGAATGTAATCTTAGAAAATCCAGCAACATCATTAAAAGTTTTGCTTGATGCTTATGTATCAAACTTTGGTGATGTCAGAGTATTCTATGCTCTGAATCAAAATGTTAAACCAAGTGAGACAATCTTTATTCCCTTCCCTGGACATAGAAACATTGCTCCTAATGGTTCTATTATTGATCTGTCCTCCAACAATGGTACATCTGATGTACAGGTTCCTAAGATTGACTCCTATCAACCTGAACCATCTGTAAACTTGTTTAAAGAGTACAGATATACCATTGATGAGGTTGTGCCATTCACATCATTTAGAATCAAGATTATTGGTACATCTACTGATCAATCAACTCCTGTCCTTATTAGAAACCTTAGAGGTATTGCATTAGCATAATGAGTAACTATATTCCTGTTGAAGGTAGGGATGGTTTTTATAGAGACACTAAAACTGGTGCCATCATCAATAAAAACCATCTTGAATACCAATCTTACATCAAGCAAAGAGAGAAATTGAATTCTGAAAAAGACAGAATTGATAGACTTGAAAATGATGTGAATGATATTAAGTCTATGTTAAACAACATAGTTGATTTATTACAAGACCATAAATAGTCGTATTAGTAGTATCCTATAAATGGCTAAGCCCACTTCAAGACAAGGATTGATTGATTATTGCCTTAGGCAACTAGGAGCTCCTGTCTTGGAGGTTAATGTTGCTCCTGAGCAAATTGAAGACCTTGTAGATGATGCAATTCAGTACTTCAATGAGAGACACTATGATGGTGTAACTCAGGTATATTTGAAGTACCAAATCACAGAAGAGGATGTTGCTAGAGGTAAGGCAGGACCACCTGGAGCAGAGGGTAAGGGTCAGGCAGGTATAAGTACAACATCAGTCACCACATCAATGGTGGGTGCTGCTACCACATTTAACTATTATCAGAATAGTAATTACATCCAATTACCAGACAGTATAATTGGTGTAAACAAAGTATTTCAATACAGTGACTTAGTTGGAACTGGTATGTTCTCTATGAAGTACCAGTTGATGCTAAATGATGTCATGGGTATCAATGGTATGATGGCAGGTGGTGGATATGACCTCCTCTCATACTCAATGACCATGGGTTATATTGAGACAATGAACTTCTTGCTTAACACCCACAAGCAGATTAGATTCAATCAAAGAGCAAACAGAATGTACCTGGACATTGACTGGGGCAATCTGAAGGCAGGAAGGTTTATCATTATTGATGCATGGGATGGAATGAACCCTGAAACACATAATGGTGCTTACAATGATGTATTCCTGAAGAGGTATTTGACTGCACTTATTAAGAGGCAATGGGGTCAGAATCTTATTAAGTTCCAAGGTGTAAAACTGCCAGGTGGAGTTGAATTCAATGGCAGACAAATTTATGATGATGCTATGGCAGACTTGGATAAAATCCAAGACCAGATGCTGAGTACTTATGAAATACCACCTCTGGATCTTATAGGGTGATTCCTTATGTTGAATTCATTCTTCCTTAATGGATCAAAATCAGAACAAAGTCTAGTACAGTCTCTTGTCAATGAACAATTGAGAATGTATGGTGTTGAGGTATATTATCTTCCCAGAAGATACCTCAAAACTAATAGCGTCATAAGAGAGGTAATTCAATCTGAGTTTAAGGATGCCTATCCAATTGAGGCATATGTAGACAACTATGAGGGTTATTCTGGACAGGGAACTATCCTTTCAAAGTTTGGCATTGAGAACAGAGATGATCTTCAACTCATTATCTCAAAGGAAAGATTTGAAGATTATATTTCACCACTACTTGCTAATGTTCCAAATAGTAAGTTAAACAGCAGACCTAAGGAAGGAGACCTTATCTACTTCCCACTGGGTGACAGATTGTTTGAGATTAAATTTGTAGAGCATGAGCAACCATTTTATCAACTCAAGAAGACCTATGTTTATGAGTTGAGATGTGAACTCTTCAGATATGAGGATGAGGTTCTTGATACTAATGTAGAGGACATTGATGATGAGATTGCACAGATTGGTTATATTCAGACACTGAGTCTGATTGGTGCTGGACATACAGCAACAGCAGAGGCAACTGTATGTGCTAATGGTGCTGTTAATAAGATCACTATCAGTAATATGGGGAAGAATTTCTCTTCCACTCCACTGGTAGGTTTCTCATCTGCCCCTGCTGGAGGAGTAACTGCTGAGGGTATAGCAGCAGTTTCTTATTCATATCCTGGTTGTAAGGGTAAGTCTGGTGTTGTCACTTCAATTCAACTTACTAATGCTGGTTGTGGTTATACAGAACCACCTATGATAACAGTGCAGGGTGGTGGTGGTTCAGGATTTGCTGCTACCACTGGCATCTCTACAGATGGTTCTATAATGTTCATCACTGTCACTGATGGTGGTTCTGGATATTTACAAGCACCTGCTGTATCAATTGGTCAGTCTGCTGGTGTATTCCCCACATTTGACAATACCACTTATCAGTTTGATTCTACCCTATACACTTGGGATAGTGAGTTCCCATCACCAATCACTGATGCTGTTGCTATCTCTACAATTAGCACTGCTGGCATTGTGACAGATATCTATGTAATTGAAGGTGGTGAAGGATATAATGCTGCTCCATTGGTATTCATTGAGGCACCTCCATCATTGACAGAAGGTAATATTGGAACAGGTACATTTATCTTCAATGAGGTTGTTATTGGTCAGACTTCCAATACATCAGCAAGAGTTAAGGAATGGAATGCTACAACAAATCATATGGAAGTGTCTATTGTTGATGGATACTTCCAGGTAGGAGAGGTGATTGTTGGACAAGAATCAGGTGGTAGATATATGATTGGTGGATATGTAACAGATGATTTAGTTACTCCTTATGCTCAAAATGATGTCATTGAGTTTGAAGCAGACAAGATTATTGACTTCTCATCTCAGAACCCCTTTGGTATGCCCTAAATAAAGGTATATAAGTTTAAGATAATGTTTGAGTATTTTTACAACGAGATCTTCAGATCTGTAATTATTGGGTTTGGTTCTCTGTTTAATGGAATTCAAATCAAACACAAGGATGAGAATGATGATACTTTTAGTATCATCAAAGTTCCTCTTGCCTATGGACCTACACAAAAGTTCCTGGCAAGGATGGAACAGAATCCTGATCTGAATCATCCAGTTCAGATGACACTGCCAAGGATGTCATTTGAGTTTGTAAACTTACAGTATGACCCCACTAGGAAGTCAACTCAAACACAACAACTTGTATTTACTGATGAGAATGGTAATGAGCAGAAGAAGGCATACCTTCCTGTCCCCTATAACATGACAATTACACTTTCAGTTTACACAAAACTGAATGATGATATGCTCCAAATTGTTGAGCAGATTGTACCCTATTTCCAACCATCATATACCATCCCTATTAAGTTCCTTGGTAACTTGAAAGAGAGCACAAATGTTCCTATTGTGCTTGATGATATTGATATGACTGATGAGTATGAGGGCAACTTTGATACAAGAAGAGCACTCATCTACACATTTACATTTACTGCTAAGACATTTGTATTTGGTCCTCTTGCAGATGTTTCCAAAGACATCATCAAGAAGGTTACTGTTGGTTATATTGCTGGGTCCAAATCTGGCAAATATGAGAGGGATGTTACCTATCAGGTTACACCTAGAGCAATCAAAGATTATGATGGTGTAGTGGCAACTCTGCTTGCTGAGAATGTTGATATGGTTGAGAATATTATTGATGTAGATGATGGTACTAAGGTCAAGAAGGGAACATACATTTATGTTGGTCAAGAAGAGATGTATGTTGAAGATGTAGTTGATAATAAACTAGTTGTAAGAAGAGCACAAGATAAGACACCAATCCAGAATCATGTTTTGGGATCTAAAGTCTATAACATCACTCAGGCAGATAATGCCAGAATTGAGGTTGGTGATGACTTTGGATTTGATGGTAATGTTTTCTGAGGTAACCCATGGATAAGTATGATAAATTGAATGATACATTTGATGTGGAACCAATCTCCTCAGAGATTGAAAAAGTTGATGTTAAAAAACAGATAGACAAGTACAAATCATCTGCTGAAGACATCAAAAAAGATTATGAATATACAAGGGGTAATTTGTATTCAATTATTGAGAAAGGGCAAGAGGCAATCAATGGCATTCTTGAGATTGCTCAGGAAAGTGAAATGCCTAGAGCATATGAGGTTGCAGGTCAATTAATTAAGAATGTATCTGATGCCACTGACAAGTTGCTTGACCTTCAGAAAAAACTGAAAGATGTAAATGAAGAGGAGAACAAAGGACCAACTTCAGTTACCAACAATGCATTGTTTGTAGGTTCAACTGCTGACTTACAGAAGATGCTTAAAAAGGCAAACAAAGACATAAATACTTAAAAAAATTCATGGCTGTACCAGCAATCAATATCTCAATAGATAAGAGCACTGACTTCTCACAAGATTTCATTGTGAAGAATGCTGATCAGACAGCTATGAATTTATCTGGATATACTGCAACATCAAAGATAAGAAAGTATCCAGAAGACTCAACTTCAAGTAGTTTTACTTGTGGTATTACATCATCCACTGGCACCATCAATGTTTCAATGGGTGCCTCTGATACTGCATCATTAGTTATTGGTAGAAACTACTATGATATTATAATCACTTCAGGGGTAGGCACTGTTACAAAAGTGTATGAGGGAACTGTTATGGTAACTGCTACTGTATCTGCATAATGGATAATCTAGGGGATTTCTTCTCTTTGATTGATGAAGAAAAAAAGAAAGAGAAAGAAAAGACCAAGGATATAATTGGTGACATATCCCTAGACGACCTTTTTAGCAATCTCAAAGAAGAAAAAAAGAAACTTAAGAAAAAAGTTGCAAAAAAAGAACAAGAAAAAAAGAAATTATTAAAACAAGCAGCAGCATTTGAATCTTTTCTATTTTCAAATAAAAAGGTAGATACATCTGATTGGAAAGATAATTATAAACCTCTAGAGATTGAATCTGTAGATATAGTTAAACCTGAACCACTTAAACCTACTGAACCAACAATCCCAGATCTAGGGGAGGATAATTCTGATTGGGCAGAAGAGGTTGAAGAAGAATTACAAGAACAAAGCACTATTGGAAAATCAATAGAAATTCTCAATCAATTAGTTGCTGAAGAGGAACAACTAAATGAATCTGAGACTGAAATTGCACGTCTTAAAAGAGAATTAGACCAACTAAAAAAACTTGTAAATGAGGTATCAAGAGTCTCAAGTGGTGGTGGTGAAGTAAGATTAGAATTTTTAGATGATGTTGATAGAGATTCTGTCAAGGTTGATGGAAAGGCAATAGTTTGGGACAACACGTCAAGTAAGTTTATAGGAACAACTGTTGCAGCAGATGTCACATCTGTTGGTTATGCAGATACTGCTGGCATTTCAACAGTATCACAAGGATTGACTGGAACACCAGATATTAGTGTTGGTATTGTAACTGCAACATCAGCAACCTTTACAGGAAATGTTTCTGTTGGTGGCACACTTACCTATGAGGATGTTACTAATATTGATTCAGTAGGATTAATAACTGCTAGAAGTGGAATAAAAGTTGGAAGTGGCATTACATTTGAACCAAATGGTCAAGCAACTTTTGCAGGAATTATCACTGCAACACAACTTTCAGGATATGATCATTTAGTTGCTCCATATGGTCCCACAACAACTATTGATGTTCAGGTTGCTACAAAGACCTCTGCTCACAGATACTTCAATACTGGAAGTGGTCTGGGATATGTCTTAGATGGTATTGAGTCTCCATTCCTCATTCTTACTCCAGGAAGAACATATAGATTCTCTGGATCAATTGGAGGCAGTCATCCATTCAGATTCTATCTTGATGCTGCAAAAGGAACTGAATATACAACAGGAGTTACAGTAGAATCTAATTATGTTGAATTAGAAGTAACAGACACTACACCAACAGTTTTACACTATCAGTGTGCTTCCCATGGTTTCATGGGCAATTCTGTACAAGTCAATTCAAGTAATTCAATTTTACTGAATAGTCAGAATGCATCACATTACTTAGATTATAATAATTTTACCAACACACCAACAATTCCAACTAATAATAATGAATTAACTAATGGTGCTGGTTACATTACTGGTGTATCTACATTTTCTGGAAATTATAATGATCTAACAAACACACCAACAATCCCAACCAATAACAATGAGTTGGTCAATGGTGCTGGTTATATTACCACATCATTTACCAATACTAATCAATTAGTTAATGGTGCTGGATTTATAACTGGTGTATCTACATTCTCAGGAAATTATAATGATCTAACAAACACACCAACAATCCCAACCAATAACAATGAGTTGGTCAATGGTGCTGGTTACATTACTGGTGTATCTACATTCTCAGGAAATTATAATGACCTAACAAATACACCAACAATACCTTCTAATAATAATGAGTTAACAAATGGTGCTGGTTATATAACAACATCTTTTACCAATACTAATCAATTAGTCAATGGTGCTGGTTTTATTACAAATGTTGTAAGTGGTGTTCTTACTGCAACATCTTTCAGTGGTGATGGATCTGGTCTTACAAATGTAGGAATGGACACATCAAATGTGTCTGCAGATACTCTAATTGTATCAGGAGTAACAACTTTCCTTGGAAATGTTTCAATTGCTGGCACTCTGCAATATGAAGATGTAACTGACATTGATTCAGTTGGTATCATCACTGCTAACCAGGGAATCAATATAACTAGTGGTGGTTTAAATGTTGTAGGAGTATCAACATTTGATGATATTGACATTGGCGGAAATATTAACTCAAATGTTACCATTGTCTCTACTGATTCAAGTAGTTCAGCAGGTCCTGAACTAACTCTTTATAGAAATAGTCCATCACCAGCTCCATCAGATTATATTGGACAGTTGATGTTCAAAGGTGAAAATAGTAATGGTGGAACTGAAAATTATGCAAAGATAACTGGAAAAATTACAGATGAAACTCTTGGTACAGAGGATGGTTTAATTGAAACTGCTATCAAGGGTAATGGATCTTTTACAATAGTAAGTCGTCAAAAATCAAACGAACTCCAATTACTTAATGGTGTTGGATTGAATGTTGATGGTAATTTGGATGTTAATGGGACGACAACAGTTGGTGTTGTTACAGGTGCTACTTCTATTCAAGCAACAACATACTATGGAGATGGAAGTAAACTTACTGGTATCAGTGCTGGAGCAGGTGGAACTGAAAATGTTTCTTCTGATACAATTCAATCTGGCATTATTACTGCAACAGAGCAATTCTATCCACCCTCTCTCACTACAGTTCAGAGAAATGCTCTCACTTTTAATGCAGGTGCATTTGTTTTTAATGAGACAGAAAATAAATTACAAATGTTTATTGGTGGTGAATGGAAAAATCTTGCCTTTGAACTTGATTCTTATACTTCAATTGGAATTTAATAAATAATAAAAAACTCTTGCTTCAATGATGAACGAAGATCTTAGAGCCTGGTTTGGTAAAGGCAGTGGTGGTGGAGCTGGTGGCGGTGGATGGGATCGTTACAACACCAAGGGTGAGCGTGTAGGAAAATGTGCACGTGAAGACAAGGATGGTGATGGTAAAGGTGATGGTCCTAAACCAAAATGCCTTTCAAAAGGTAAAGCAGCAAGCATGTCTAAAGCAGAAAGAGGTGCTGCAGTGAGACGCAAGAGAGCAAATGATCCAAATCCAGATAGAAAAGGAGATGCCATCCACGTGAATACTAAAAAGAAAGAAACCAATGAAGAAGTTATTCTTGAAAAGGAAGGCAAGAAAGATGCTTGCTATCATAAGGTGAAAGCATCTGCAAGTGTATGGCCTTCTGCATATGCTTCTGGAAGATTAGTTCAGTGCCGTAAGAAGGGTGCTAAGAACTATGGTAAGTCTAAGAAGAATGAAGAGTTCCTGGCACTTCCTGAGTTCTCTCAAATCCAGATTGATGCCATGAGAGCATCTGGCATTGAGGTTGAAGTTATTGATGAGGCATGTTGGAAGTCTCACAAGCAAGTTGGAATGAAGAAGAAAGGAAACCGCATGGTTCCTAATTGTGTTCCTAAGAATGAGGAAAAGATTTCTGAAAGAGAAAGAGTATTGAGAGAACTCCACCATAAGAAAGATGGTGAAGAGCATCCCATTGAAGAGGCAGTAGAAACAGTCAAGTCTCAGACTGGTCAAGTCTATGCAGTAGGATTTATGTTCAGAGGCAAGTATATGATGGCAAAGGTATTCTTCCCTAGTCCCAAGAGACCTAGCAGGGATGAGGTACAAATGGCACTAGACAAAATCTATCCTGGTGCTAGAGTGCAGAGGTTTGATATGTCCCATATTGACTACTCTGACCCCTACATCAACATGCCTGTAAAGGAGGAAGTTGAAGAGGTAGAAGAGGGTGCAGCATGGACTAAAAAATCTGGTAAAAATTCTGAAGGAGGTCTCAATGAAAAAGGTAGGAAGTCGTATGAAGCCCAAAACCCAGGAAGCGATCTTAAGGCACCTACAAAAAAAGTTGGAAATCCTAGGAGAGCGTCTTTTTGTGCGAGAATGAAAGGTATGAAGAAAAAGTTGACTTCTAAGAAAACTGCCTCTGACCCTGATAGCAGGATAAATAAATCACTGAGAAAGTGGAACTGCTGATAGCATATGAGTAATGATGTTTATTTGGGTAATCCCCTTCTTAAGAAGGCGAATACACCAATTGAGTTCACACAAGATCAGATTGAAGAATACATCAAATGCAAAGAAGACCCTGTTTACTTTGCAAATAATTTTGTGAAGATTGTTACCTTGGATGAGGGTCTACAACCCTTTAAGACATATGACTTCCAAGAAAAATTAATCAACAACTTTCACAACAGCAGATTCAACATCTGTAAGATGCCAAGACAGACAGGTAAATCAACTACCTGTGTATCATACCTTCTACACTATGCTGTTTTCAATGACAGTGTAAACATTGGCATCCTGGCAAACAAAGCATCCACTGCTAGAGAACTTTTAGCACGACTGGCTACAGCATATGAAAACCTGCCCAAATGGATGCAGCAGGGTGTGCTAGTATGGAACAAAGGAAACATTGAGTTAGAAAATGGATCAAAGATATTGGCAGCTTCTACATCTGCAAGTGCTGTCAGAGGCATGTCGTTCAATATCCTCTTCTTGGACGAATTCGCGTTCGTTCCAAATCACATCGCTGATGCCTTCTTTGCATCTGTTTATCCTACTA
>Ga0160423_10000202_pt1 | contig 45548 bp, 53 predicted proteins | sample CRUFie14St8metaG_FD_108191 | JGI IMG/M metagenome (GOLD analysis project Ga0160423, IMG submission 108191) | Marine microbial communities from the Costa Rica Dome - CRUD Field 142mm St8 metaG | ecosystem: Environmental > Aquatic > Marine > Oceanic > Photic zone | place: Costa Rica: the Eastern...
GCCCAGTTAACCGAGGTTATGAATTTAATTAATTTAAAAATTTCTGAACTATGATTGATACAGGAGTAAAATTCGAAATTACTGGGGACACCGCTCGAGGTGTAGTCAGGGGGTATCATGGGAGCCCTGAGCCTGAGTTTATCAACAAAGCAAAAAAGGTTGATTTGCGAGGGATAAAAACAACAAATATTGTTGAAACATATGAGGGTACGCAATGGGATGACCCGAACGAAATCCAAAGTAAATTTAATATCGGTTTTGAGATTGAGAAGCTAAGATTTCACAGAAGGGCGGTCATGGAATACCCTCTGTTTAAAGGGTTTGAAACTGATTCCAGTTGCGGAGTTGAAGCGGTTACTCATGTCCTTCCTCTGTTGCCAAAATCACTTTGGAGGACGAAAGTTTTTAACATGTTTGTTGAAGCTAAGAAAATTATCTCTGATGAGTTCAGCCCATCCGATAGAAGTTGCGGGGGTCATATCACTTTGAGCGTTCATGGTTTGAGCGGTCAAGAAGTTGCCGAGAAAATCAGAAAAAACTTCGGTATATTTTACGCAATTTTCAGAAAGAGATTAGCCAACAGTTACTGTAACAGAAATCTATCAATAAAACCGATGGACTGGGGTGGAAATTTAAATGATTTCTTGGGGGGGAGACATGATAAATATTGCCCAGTAAAAATCATGGACCACGCAATAGAGTTGAGACTCCCGAGCAGAGTCCAGAGTGTTAAGCAGATGATGAGGAGATACGAACTCTGTTACTATCTGTTAGACTTTTCAATTAATAATCCAAATGGAACACATAAAAAATTCCTTAAGATTATTAGACCTGTACTCATGAGCATGTACGAGGGGAACGCTGAAAAAGTGGACTGGTTGGAAACGCTTGCGGGACATTTTAGACGAATGATTTTAACTCATAAATTTAATAGGTATGTCATCCCCTATGTAGAGGGGTGGAGATGGATTAAAAGCCAGTACGCCAGCAGAGGTGCTTTTGTAAGGAGCAGAGAACTATTTCACCACGCTCATTTAACATGGTTTGACACAGACCTAAAAAGGAACTACGATGTATTAGCTGATGAGTGGGAGGATAGAGTCCGAGGGTCTGAGGTTAATGTATATATGCCCTAATGAGTGTCTTTAAAGACACTCTCAGAGCGTTTTGGAAATTTAGAGGGGTTCGACTCCCCTCGCGCTCTCTAACTTTTAAAAACAATTATATGAAATATTTAATTAAATCAATTTGGAATGACACAAACCCACTTTTAGCGTTGTTTATTTACAAGCTAATGTTGATGAGTTTTATAGGCATTCTTTTTATACTATATCAAACCATTTTTAATGGCGTAACTATTAACTTTTAAACTATTATTATTATGAAATATCTATCAGACTATATGCAACAGGCACAAACCGACCTGTTTAAACAGAGGAAAGTTTTCTTTGCTTTTGACAACGAACAATTCAGTGAAGGCATGAGAAAAAATTTTCTAACAAAGCAAGACCAAATCACTGGACTGGGGTCGGGTATGTATTGCCCAAGAAATCAAGCGAAAAAAGTTTTAAAAGAACTTAACAAGATTTATACTAATGCAATAAAACAAGACATTGCAGAGAATGGAATCGAAAGAATTATCAAAAGAGAACTTTCAAACCATGAATGTTATTACACTGGGGAGACGATTGATTGTATAGAAAAATTAAAAGACTACCCCAATATAACAGAAGACTTAATAAATAAAATATTTTACAAAACAAGCACGATGTATCATGAATAGACACAGAATAGAAAACAACATTTTACACCACGCAAAAGCGAGGAGAGAAAACAGGAGGTTAATGAGAATTAAAAACCTGATGGATAAGTTTGGCCTAACAAGAGAACAAGCCGAAAAGAAAGTCGCCAATATTTAGTTTAATTATTTACTCTGATGAGCAACACAGAAAGGTGGCGAAACAGAGGGGATTAAAAACCCCCTTTGTCAGTAACAATTAAAATTAAAATTATGAGACATACAAATGAAATAAAAAGTTATATAATACTTGATGAAAAAAAATTAGAAGTAGTCAAGTCTGAGGACGGCGTATTAAAACCCGCAATATTTTGGTCAAGACGACAAGCTCAAGAACATGCAAAATCTGTGTGTGAGAGTTGGCAAATTATAAAAACAAAAGAGTATAACCCCAATGTTATGGGACTATGCGGGTCAACACCGATGTTTGCACCATTAAGAGATATAGTAAAACATATCGACATTTTAGGGGAACAAGACCGACTCGATTGGAATTTAGAGTTTAACAGATTTTTTAACAATTAAAATTAAAATTATGAATATAAAATACTTAGAAAGAAAATACAATAAAGTAATAATATTTGACTTAGATGGAACACTTGCCGATATAAGCAAAAGAAGGGAAGTGTCCAGTAAGCCAGATGGCAAGATTGATTGGGACAAATTCTATGACCCGAACAATATCAAACTTGACAGACCAAATTATCCAGTGGTAGAAGTTGCGAAGCACCTATGGAAAGATTACCGAATAATAATATTCAGCGGTCGTTCAGCCGGAACGCAAGAAGCGACTGAGCAGTGGTTGGAGAAGTACAACATATTTTATGACGATATAAAGATGAGACCCACAAGCCAGTTGATGAAACCCGATGATGTTTTAAAAGAGGAATGGTTGGACGAACTCATAGAGCAAGAGCAAGAAATTACTGATGAATGGGACGACCCAAGTTTTGCTATGCACAGAATTATGTGCGTCTTTGATGACAGGGATAAAGTCGTTAAGATGTGGCGGAGGAGGGGATTAAAATGTTTTCAAGTTGCAGAAGGAAACTTTTAATGCGAAAGAATATTTCGCAAGAGATAATCTGATGAGAGTTGTGTACTCGAAAGGGTGGATTTATTTCCGCCCTCATTATCAAGCAACAGAGGTATTTGGATATGTCGATAGAATGTCGTACCTTTGTTTAAATTATGTTTAACCTTAGGGTAGTGTCTTCAAAGACACCCCACTTAAATACTTAAAACAAATGTGTATAATAATAATAAAACAAAAGCGAAACAAGATTTCGCAACAAGTCCTGAAAAACTCAGCGAGAAAAAACCCTCATGGATTGGGGATAGTATGGTTAGATACTTTCAAAGTATCTTATCATGAATCAAAAGATTACAAAAAACTAAACACAACAAGACCATTCATTGCTCATTTTAGATACGCAACGATTGGAAAAATATGTAAAGAAAACACGCACCCATTTAAATGCGGTAAGAAGCACAACGAACTGCTTATGATGAATGGAACTATTAGCGAGTTGGGAAACAAGAACATGACCGACACTCAAGATTTAGCCATTAAGCTGGGTAAGATTGAGAGGCATGTGTGGAAACAAAAACTTGCTCAGTATTCTTTGGTTAGGTTTGTTAGTATCAACACAAGAAACAGAACTTTCCAAATATACAACAAGCACCTTTGGACACACAAAGATAAAGTTTGGTACTCTAAAGACAATGTGTTCACAACCTACAAGACACCGAGTTATATTTCGAGGTGGGCGGGGAATGTTGGAATTGGTACCACCGCACCAAGTGAATTTGTTTTTGAAAACCATAATGAATTTGAGGATGAGTTTGATTGGAAAAATGAAAGCAATGTTTGTGTTCAATGCGCCAACGATTTGATGTATGATGAAAGCGAGTTGTCGGAGAACAAGTACTATTGTGTAAGTTGTGATAAAAGTTTTTCTAAAGAACAAGTAATGGACTTTACACAATTTGATACACCGAAGTACGAGGGCAACAAAGAACTTGTTGCAGTGTATGGAACTTTGAAGAGAGGGTTTGGAAACCACCGAAACTTTTTACAAGACCAAGAGTTTGTCGGTAGCGGAACGACTCAAGATAGGTACCCCTTAATTGTTAAGGGGTTGCCATTTCTTTTGAATGAGAAAGGCAAAGGCCATAATGTAGAAGTAGATGTGTTCAATGTAGATATGCCAACCTTAGAAAGTTTAGACGCTTTGGAAAACCACCCGACATGGTACAGACGAAAAGAAATAAACATACTCTTGAATGGAAGTGCAAAAAAGTGTTGGATTTACTTTAACATAACAGAGCAATCAAAAGGAGAGAAGTATCACAAAACATTTAAATATTAGAAATTATGTCAGATTTGGAATTGTCGAAATATTGTCGTACATTAGTATAAACTAAACACAAAACTCATGAAAGCAATAGGATATATCATCAGAAATTTTTTCAAAAACGAGCCAAAGTATTGGTTTTGTTTTCCCGAATATGTAGAAAGCGATAAAGAAAAGGTTAAGTGGAAAAGAAAAATAAGAATCTTTATGGAACAAAACATGAAAGTCAAAAAGAAATGAACAACATGATAAAACTTAACGATAGCATTTGGTTAGACACAACCAAACAATGTCAGCAGGGACAAACCTATATACAAGAGATTATGAACAACTTTAGATTGTTTGTTCTGTATGACGACAACACCTACCAGGAAGTAGAGTTTGTTGAAGAAGTAATTGAAGCAATTTCTTTGAACTTAAAAGTGCTCATATATGTGGGCAAACAAAAGAAAGAAAATTGGTTTCACCGAGCCAAAAAAATCTTAAACAATGGGTACTGGTATGTGAGAGTATCCGACTTAAAACTATGATAGAAATAAGTTTCACAATAACTATTCAAGATGTAAAAAACATATGCGATAGCAAAGGATATTCGTTTGATGAAAAAGATTACATAAAAATATTGAAGGACATAAAAAGAATTTATGAACTGAATATAAAGCAAGATATAAACGAATATATTGAGGGACAAGCATTTAATCATATGGCGAACATTACATTTTCCTCAATGAAGACAATTAAAGACAAGTAACGCTTTTAAAAACTAAAACTATGAATATATTTAAAACAGAAGCAGAAGCAGAAAAGCTTCGGCCAAAACCCGACAGACATTATATCAACAGACTGCTAAGATATGCAGACAATGAAAAGCCCCTATCAATAAGTGTCTTTAAAGACACTGGGAGATTACTAACCCGAGAAGAGTATGAAAACTGGTTTAAAGATGTGCCACTGCACAAAGAATGCGTGGCAGTGATGTGCTACATTGGTGGACTAAAGATTGAAATGTTGGAAAGTGGAAATTGGTATTTAAATTATGGGGAAAAAGACCAAATGGAAACAACCGATTTTAAAATGTTAGAGAGCGACTTGTATTACACAACCTATAAGATGTTAGGGGTATGAAAAAAACAACAGAGGAATATATAAAACAAGTGGCACGAGATGTTGTGTTGCTTTTATTAGAGAAGAACAAAAACTATGGAGACACTGCAAACAACCCTCCACATATCTTTTCAAAACTAAACGCAACAGAAGGTTTGTGCGCAAGAATAGATGACAAATTGTCTCGCATAAAAACCTTAGGGATAAACAAGTGCAGTGGTGTTGCCTCAAGCGAGGACACTATAAAAGATTTAATTGGATACTTAATCTTACTAAAAGTTGAGATGGAAAAAGAAAACGACAAGATAAGAACTAAAATTATTAAGAAAAAAGACCAAGTTAAATTTGGACAATAGTTAAACATTTTATAAATTTATCAAACCAAACATTTACTATGCACAAACAAACTTTACAAAACTTATTGACCGACATGTACAAGGGTATGTTAAAGGGTCACAAACAATTTAAACATTATCAAAATAAACAAAATGAAAATAAGAATATTCAATCAGTATGTAGAAAAAGTAACTAATCTTTTCGGTATAGATACAGACGAGTTATTTGACAAAACTAAAAAAAGAAAAGTCGTAGACGCAAGACATTTGTTATACTACCTGTGTTATACGAGGCCTATGAGATTAAGATATATCCAAGACTATATGTCGGGTAATGGTTATGATGTGGGTCACTCTTCCATCTTACATGGAATTGCTCAAGTAGAAAAAAAAATCGTAGAGGACGCAGATTATAACAATATAATATCCAACATAGTATTGGAAAACCAAGATGTATTTTAATGGAATACAGAATGAAAGATATATTTGAGCAAGCGGTTCAAGACCCTTATGCGGTCAAGCTTAATGGTCCAGAATATGAGGCCAGAATGGTGTTTGGTTGTAAAATACTAAAAGATAATAACACAGGCGAAACAAATATTTTCAACACTGCTCTGGGCGGTCATCACTATAAAAAACTTAGTGAAAATCAACTGCTTGCTTTTTTTGAGGGAGGTTGGAGGCATGGGTGCTACATGCTTGCGCTTGACAATTATAAAATCAAACTAAAAAGAATTGAAGTTTCAATAAAATTAGAAATGAACGGCAAAAAAAATCCAAAACAAATACAATCTTTAAAAAACTCAAGAGAAAGATTGATGAATAAATATAAATTAATAACCGATAAACTACTTAAATTATGACTAAATTAAAAACAATAAGCATAAAAGGAAAGGACTATGTTGAAGTCCATGAAAGATTAAAACATTTCAGAAAATATTTCAACAGATACACACTTGAAAGCAAAGTGTTAGACAAGACCGACACCACGATTCTTATCAAAGCAATCATCAAAGATGAGGAAGGTAGAACAATAGCCACTGGACTTGCAGAGGAAAGTAAAGGAAGTACTTTTATAAACAAAACAAGCTATGTTGAAAACTGCGAGACTTCAGCTTGGGGTAGAGCTTTAGGAAACTTTGGTATTGGATTAGAAACCTCAGTGGCCTCAGCCAACGAGGTAGCCAATGCTATTGCTCAACAAGAAGCACCCCAAACAACTACTATTTATGATTTAAATATTGGAGATGAGAACTGGGATAAAGTTTTAAATTATGTGGTAGCGAATAAAAACTTGGGAATTGCAAAGCTTGTTTCTAATCTTCAAAAGAAATACAAGATAAAAGCAAATGTGAAAAAAGAAATATCTAATGTAATCAAGACATGAAGAAAATATTAGAGAAACTTTTAGACGACAAAGAATATTATCATGGGGTTGGCAAGAACTATCTTTCCAACTCCGATATAGGAACTTTGTTAAGAAACCCTAAAGAGTTCGGAGTGTCTCGTCCAGACACCAAAGAATTTGCGGTAGGCAGGTTTTTCCATCAGCTTATTTTAGAGCCAGACAAAGCAAAACAATTTCCAGTAATTGATGTAGCCACAAGAAACAACAAAGCTTACAGGGAATTTATTTCAGAACAAAAGATAGAAATCGCATTGTTACAAAAAGAGGTCGATGATGTTCACTCCTGGGTTAGTGCAATAAATAGTAACATTATCTTTTTTGATGAATTATACGCTTCCAATAACCAATATGAAGTGCCAATGATTAAAGAAATCAAAGGACTAATGTGGAAAGGCAAAGCAGATATACTGGGTCAGAATAAAATTATTGATTTAAAATCATCAAGCAATATCAATGACTTTAAAAGAAAAGCAACACTTTACAATTACGATAGCCAGTGCTACATATATCAGTGTTTGTTTGACAGACCACTTGTTTTTTATGTCGTGGACAAACTAACGCAGATGGTTGGTATGTTTGAGCCAGAGCAATCCTTTATAGATAGAGGAGAGGAAAAGGTTGAGAAAGCAATAGAAATATATCAAAAGTTTTATGGGGATAATCCGACTGAAGATATAGAAAACTATTTTATATATGATAAACTTATTTAAAAAAAAGAAAGATTTTTTTCAAGTGGATGTTCCAACTACTTGTAAAAATCAACAAGAAAAGAGTCAAATCATTTCTGAAACATTAAGATTATTGGAACAAAAATTAATAATTAATAAACAATATGAAAAACAATCAACAAGTGCAAGATGACCCTATCTTTGCAGATGGGTTTTCTTTTAAAAGGAAGCCAAATGCACCCGACTTCGTAGTTGGAAGCATGAGTGTAAAAGTAGACGATGCTATTGCGTTCTTAAATGCTAACAAAAAAAAGGGTTGGGTAAACATAGATGTAAAGACTGCCAAATCAGGTAATATTTATATGCAATTAGACACATGGGAGCCAACACCGAAGGTAGAGGAACAACAAACTGCTGAAGGTGGAGACGGACTACCTTTTTAAAACTAAAGTTTTATACACAAAAAGGGGGATTAAACTCCCCTTTTTTTTACCTTACAAATGCTCACTTTTTATTGTGCAATGATATATATATATTTACTATTACATTATTTTTTTTTCCTACATACATAAGGAAAACTTAACAAAGTATGCAACTAACTGAAAATCAAAGAGATTGATAACATAAACTTAACACAAACCTAACACAAGATGACACCAAACATAACAATATTTCAAAATATTAAAGAAACAGACACTCCATTTCACAGGACAATGGAGAGTATCTTAGAAAGAATTAAACACGGCGCAAGTAAAGAGCTTGTCAAAAGCATACGACTGGAAAAGAGAAAAGACGAGAGAAATGAGATGAAAAAAAACTTACCCGCTATTTGCTTTTCAGGAATATTTACCAAGAGAAATGATAGTTCGATACAACACCACTCAGGTTTTATTTGTTTGGACTTTGATGGATATGAAAAAAACAAAGAGTTATTACAGGACAAAGAACAACTAACCAAAAATCCTTATGTGTATTCGGTATTTATATCTCCTTCGGGAAAGGGACTTAAGGTATTGGTAAAGATACCGCAAGATGTAGATAATCATGTGAAGTATTTTAATTCATTGCAATCTCATTTTGACAACCCACACTTTGACCCGACTTGTAAAAATGTATCAAGAGTTTGTTATGAAAGTTACGACCCATTGCTTTACATTAATGAAAACTCAAGTGTTTGGGATAAAATTGAAGAGAAAGATTATGAAGAGAAACATATAATTAAAGATTTACCAACCATTCCAATTACAGATGAAAACAAGATTGTAGACATACTTTTAATTTGGTGGAAGAAAAAATATCCAATGGTAGAAGGACAAAGAAATAATAATTGTTTCGTTTTAGCAAGTGCTTTCAACGACTTTGGAATAAACAAATCGTTAGCAGGGTATGTTCTTTCAAACTATAAGACCAAAGATTTTAACGAGGCAGAGATAACACGAACCATTGATTCGGCATACTCAAACACGGCAAATTTTGGTACGAAATATTATGAGGACGAGGACAGATTGAACAATATAAAAGTAAAATTGAAACGAGGCTCCTCTAAAAATGAAATCAAACAACAACTACAAGATGAAGAGGTTGAAGACAGAACTATTGATTCAGTTTTAAAAAGATTAGATGAAGAAAATCAAGAGGAAAAATTTTGGAGCAAAACAGATAAAGGGGTAATTAAAATTATCCATATACTTTTCAAACATTTTTTAGAGGACAACGGGTTTTATAAGTATTGCCCCGAAGGAGGAAAAAACTATGTGTTCGTGAAAGTTACCAACAACTTGATAGACCATACCGATGAAAAACAAATAAAGGATTTTATTTTAAACCACTTGATTGAAGATGACGATATGTCTATCTATAATTATTTTGCAGACAATACTCGTTTTTTTAAAGAGGAGTTTTTGTCTATGCTATCAACCATAGATATTTATTTTATTGAAGACACTAAAGAAACTTCTTACTTGTATTATAAAAATTGTGCAGTAAAAATTACCAAGAACGAAATAGTGCCCATAGATTATTTAGATTTAGGAGGATATGTTTGGAAAGACCATGTGATAAATAGAAACTTTAACTTGTGTGGAGTGCAAGAGGACGGCTACTACCAGACTTTTATCAAAAACATATGTGGTCAAGAAGAAAGCAGAGTGTCGTCAATGGAATCTACTATTGGTTTTCTAATGCATGGCTACAAAAATTTATCTTACTGTCCCGCAGTAATTTTAAATGATGAGGTAATATCAGATAACCCAGAAGGGGGTACAGGAAAGGGATTATTTATGACCGCTTTAGCTCATATGAAAAAAATTGTTACAATTGACGGGAAGTCTTTTATGTTTGAAAGGTCTTTTGCCTATCAACTTGTGTCGGCAGACACGCAGATACTTGTGTTTGATGATGTTAAAAAATATTTTGACTTTGAAAGATTGTTCTCAGTTGTTACAGAAGGACTTACATTGGAAAAGAAAAACAAAGACGCAATAAAGATACCTTTCAGCAAGTCGCCCAAGATAGCAATTACCACAAACTATGCTATTAAAGGTGCGGGAAATTCCTTTGCTAGAAGAAAGTGGGAGCTCGAACTTCATCAGCATTATAATAAAAACTTTACACCACTTGATGAATTTGGAAAGCTGATGTTTGGAGACTGGAATGATGAGGAGTGGTGTGATTTTGACAACTATATGATAAGGTGTTTGCAAGATTATTTAACAAACGGGCTTGTTGAAAGCAAGTTTGTAAACTTAAAAATAAGACAACTATCAGCAGAAACCTGTCACGATTTTATAGAGTGGTGCGGATTGATAAATGGAAACCAACCAAATTCTGCATTGTCAGTAGACCATAGAATACATTTTCAAGATTGTTATTTTAATTTTATAGATGAATACCCAGACTACGGGCCAAGAGCAAAGATGTCTATTAGTAGAATTAGATTTAACAAGTGGATGGTTTCTTATGCGAGATATAAAACAGGTGTAAACCCAGAGGAAGGTAGAGACCAAAAGGGGAAGTGGATGAGAATGAAAAGATTAGATGAGGTAAACTATCAAAGAAAACTTTTATGACGGTTGAAGAACAATTAGATTTAGCTCACAGAAACTCTTATTATATAATTATAAACAAAGTTCCTGTCGAAGATATAATCATGTCGCTGTATCCATATGTAATGCATAATCCAGGAGAGAAAGTTAAACAGAAAACTCTAACTAATCTTTTAAATTATTTTGAAAACATGGAGGAATATGAAAAATGTAAAAAAATTAAAAAACACATTGATGATAACTTCAAACAATAAAAAAAAGAATTACTTAGAATATCTAAATGAAAATTATTTTAAAGAAAAAGGGTTTGTTCAAGTAGAAAGTAAATTAGATGAGCTAGAAATAGACCCTAAACTTTACCACAAAACATTGCCCACAAAAGTTGCGTTTCGTAGTGTGTGGGATTATTTTAAAACATGATAAAACTTAGACCATATCAAAAAAAAATTGTAACACAGGGTGTAGACCTTGTAACACGCTATGGTTTTTGTTATTTAGCAATGGAAGTTAGGACTGGTAAAACTCTTACCAGCCTTAGCATCTGCCAGCGTTTGAAGGTTGTTAACGCTTTATTTATTACTAAAAAGAAAGCCATATCAAGTATAGAATCGGATATGCAAAAACTCGGGGAACCGTTTAAGTTAACGGTAATTAATTATGAGTCGCTTCACAAGGTAGATTTAGTTAATATTGATGTGATTATTTGTGATGAAGCTCACGGAATGGGAGCGTTCCCCAAGCCAAGTAAACGAGCTTTACAAGTAAAAAAGTTAATTGAAAAAAACAAACCCTATGTTATGTTGTTGTCAGGCACACCAACCCCAGAATCTTATTGCCAAATGTATCATCAGGTTTATGGGATACCTAACAACCCTTATAAAAAATACAAAAACTTCTATAGGTTTTGCGATGATTATGTAAATGTAAAAGAAAGAATTATAAACTCACTTAGAATTAGGGACTACAGCAATGGGCTACTTACAATACTTGACGAAATGAAACCCTACACAATAAGCTACTCTCAAAAAGAAGCGGGGTTTGTAGTTAAAACTGAAGAAAAAATATTAGAGGTACAAATGAAACCTGAAACCTATAATCTTGCCACAAGATTAAAAAAAGATTTAGTCGTGCAGGGAAAAGAAGAAGTTATATTAGCCGATACACCTGTCAAGCTTATGCAGAAGCTTCACCAGATATATAGTGGAACTATAATATTTGAAAGCGGAAACTCCATGGTTGTAGATAACAGCAAGGCAGAGTTTATAAAAAGAAAGTTTAAAAATAAAAAGATTGCTATATTTTATAAGTTTAAAAAAGAACTAGATGTGTTAAAAGAAACTTTTTTAGAATCAATAACCACAGACATTGGTGTCTTTAAAGACACTAATAAAAACATAGCCTTACAAATTGTTTCAGGAAGAGAGGGAATAAGCTTGCGTCATGCAGAAGCACTGGTGTATTTTAATATTGACTTTTCGGCAACAAGTTATTGGCAAAGCAGGGATAGAATGACAACCAAAAACAGAATGTATAATAAAATTTATTGGGTGTTTTCAAACAAGGGTATAGAAAAAAAGATTTATAAAGCAGTAGTAAAGAAGAAAGATTATACATTAAAACACTTCAAAAGGGATTTGCTATCTTTGTAAAAAGAGGTTTTGACAGAACAGCAAATACAGAAGAAAAGAATTAAGGAGCTTGAAGAAAAAGGTTACTATGTTATAAAACTTATAAAAACAAATAAAAACGGGATACCAGATTTAATTGCTATACCTCCTGGCTCCGATGTTTTGTTCAGTGAAATAAAAACAAAAAAAGGCAGAGTTTCAAAACTACAAGAATACAGATTAGAAGAATTAAAAAAATATGCAAAGGTCGAAATACACAAAGAAAACTGAGGACTACGAAGTGGATGACTACTTTGTGGAAAAAATAAGAGAATTGCCAGTTAAACTAGGCTTAGATATAGCGCAACAAATTGACCGTGAAATTGACGAACTACCAGAATTAAACGGTTGGTCTCAAAGAATAGCTGGGGTTTCTAACGCACTTAACAATCCTTATTTTTTTATTGTTGAGTTTTTAAAACAAATAGAAGAAACACCTGTGTTTTTAGATTGTGAAGAGATAGATTCCGATGAATATTTAGATTATTACATTGAAAATAAAATTTTAAAAACAAAAAAAAACTCAAAACAAGAAGCCAAAACAAAAAAAATAGCACCTAATTTTGATGTATAAACGCAACTTTTGCAGGAAATGTAAGTGTTTTGTCAAGGAATTGTAATAAAAATTATGAAAATTTGTTTAAATTTATAGAAACAGAGGGGACAGGTTATTCGTCCCATCGTGATAAATTTAAAAATCATGTCGATAAGTAATTCAATATTTGAAGCACACAGAAAAAAAGAAAGAACAAAAAAACAACTATTAATAACAAACGATACAATGCCTATTTCTAACGAAATTTTTGAAAGATACAGGGTAGAACAAAAATTGAAAAAACCAGTGGAATAAATAATGGCTAGAATATCTGCTATTGATAATGAACGGGTAAAGCACGTCAACTTTGTGATGGACGAACTTCACACCCTGAACTCGGACTTATATGAAGCATTAATAGACAGAGAAGATGTTGAAACCAAAACAACCATAAAAAAAATAATGGATAAATTAAGAACAGTAAATGAGTCTTTTGAAGAAGACTTGTAGACAATGTCAAAAAGACAAACCAATTAAAGATTTTTTTTCAGCTGGAAGAAGAAAAGATGGCACAGTTATACCAAGACAAAAATGTAAAGTCTGTTATAATTTAATAAAAATAAAGAGATTAAAAAAAATAAGAGCGTGGCTATATGATATAAAAAAAGAAATGCATTGCAATATATGTGGCTATTCCCAAGAAACTCATGAAAATTTTAAAACAAATGCCCTAGAGTTTCACCACATAAATGACGATAAGTCTTTCACTATAGGCGATGCTTTGAGCCAGGGCTTAGGAAAAGAAACAATCTTAAAGGAAATAGAAAAATGCGTGGTGTTATGTGCAAGATGCCATGCCGAAATACATAGCTTTGACTCTAATTAGAAACACAAATCAAGTAAAACAATCCATAGATTTTGCAGGCGTAGAATCAGGTAATGTGCACCCGACAGATATAGATGCGGTTTTGGAATTTGACAATAAAATATTAATTTTGATAGAGGTTAAGCGCAAAGGAAATGATTTGCCTTTAGGTCAAAGACTATTACTAGAAAGGCTTACCGACTCGTGGCATACGGGGAAATCGATATCTTTATTGGTAGAGCATACTTTTAAAAATGACCACAAGGATATACCGTTGGCTGAGTGTTATGTTACAAAAGCTTATTACAAAAACAAATGGACAAAAAAAACCAAACCATTACTAGAAACACTAAAAGATATAGCAGATAAATGGGACATCAAAAAATTAAAGAACTTGCCATAAAAAAATTTGTAGATAGGTTTAAGGGCTCTTACAAAAAAATGGGTATTAATGATGTAGACTATCGTGTTTTTGATGCATCAAAAAATCTTATATCTTACGCTGAAGTTGTTGTTATAAGCAAAACAATCAATACCGCATATCCATTAGAGGTAAAAGCCAACAACGTGGTTAGAGTCTGCAACAAAAGATTAAACCCAGTGGTTTTGTGGGCCTGTGTTGATGGGTTAATATATGGTAAACCCCATGAAATTATAGGTCAAGTTTCTTGGAAAGACAATGAGCTTATATTGACTTATCCAAAACAAAAAACATTAAAGTATTTGAAGTATTATTAACCAAGCCTTCTTTTTCGAGGGCGTAATCCTTTAGGCTTCCTTGGCTTTCTGCGTTTCTTTTTAAACCCATCAGTTGCATAATACAGCCTCACTTGTGCGTCAGTAAATATTCTACCGCTTGGGCTTTGGTTTCGGTTCTTTCCTATTTTTTTAAAGGGCATAATTATTTTGTTGCTTCTCTTGTTTCTTTTCTTAGAGCTTTTTTTTCTTTTTCTAAGTCTTCTAGTGCACCACCTTTACCATACAAATCTTCATACAAGTCAGGCAAAAGTCTTTTCATATCTGTTTTAGACATAGGTTTTCTTTTCTTAGGAGCATCTTGGTCTGGTCCTTCAATCTGATAGTTAGAGTAGTTTAACAATCTTAAAATATCTTTACCAATGTCTCCTTCTTTACCTAAATTGTCTATGTTTTCCACAAATTTTTGTAGCTGTATAGCGGGGATACCAGGAATAGATATTATTTCAGCGATTAATCTTTCTAACGCTTCTTGTTTTTTAATTGGGTCTGTTGTTTTTTGCCATCTTGTTGCTAGGTCAAAGACTCTTTCTGTTGTCATTAAAGGAGCAATGTTTCTAAAAGATTTTCCTGCATATGGTTTGTCTTGAACTAAATCAGCAGTAGCATTTATAATGTCTCCTACAATAAATAACGCATTAATATTTCCAAGTATAGCTGCTCTTAATAAATCTTCATCATCATCATCTCTAAACCCTCTGAGTATTCCTGGAAGACCTAGTGCTACATATTGAAATAAAACAGGAGCAAATACATGATAGGTTGCTAAAGTTCTTAGGTTTTCAAACAAACTACCTTTACCCGCTTTCTTATCCCAAGCTTTTGCTTTTCTGTATAAGTTTCTGGTTCCTTGAATTTCTTTTCTTAAATATTGTTTTGGCGTAGTTAAGAACATGTTAACAGCTCTCATCCACGCAGAACCTGTTTGGTAATAGTCTTTATCTTGCAAGTCTTGAGATTGCTGAGTTCTTTTAGTGTCTCTTTCAAACTTCTTAATTGCAATCTTAATAGCTTCTTTTTCTGTTTTTCCTTCTTTTAACGCTTGCTTTTTGTAATATATATAGTTAGGCATTCCTCCTAAGAAAATTGCCGCTCTATCACCAAATTTAGTAGGGTACATCACAAAGTTTACAAAATTATCATAGTGCCTACCGCCTACAAACTTGACCATTTCTTTATCAGAATAAGCCTCAATAATTCTATTTATAGATATTCTGTTTCTATCTCCCATATAGGTAGAGTTGTCACTAATTTCTTTCATAGTTTTTCTTATCTTAGGAATGTTTGTTAAACCATGCTTCAACCAATTTGCTATACCTATATCATTCGCATAAGTTATCATAGAGGTAAGCTGTTTTAAAGTAATGGTTGGGTTCAAACCAATTCTTGACACTAAGAAAAAGTTATTGAAAGTATTTATAATTTCACTTTCTGTATCTCCTCTTACACCTTTGTTTGCAATTTTTGTAATCATGTTATCAATAAGCTTATTAACATAATCACCGTGGATTTTAGTTATTGCGTTTTTAATTGCTGGATTAGAAAACATTTTATTAATATCTCTAATTGTTTCTCCATACGCAGCAAAGTATTCCATGTCTCTCAAATAAGTAGCCATAACATCTACAGCATTCATAACTTTAATCTTAGCATTAGTATCTGTTCTAGCTTTTGTAGAGCTTGCTCCTACAGAGTTATTTATTGAAAAAGGACTTCCTAACATATCTATTGGCTCACGCTTTATGTCCTCCCTATATATCATACCAGAATAAAATTCATTGTACGGCATATCCGTTCTATACAAAGCCTTGTATGTTTTGTTATAGTGATTGTACAATGACGGATAAAAATCATTAACTAACCAATCAGCAAATTGTTTTGCTTTGGGGTCTAATTTACTTTCTATGTCGTTTAATAAATTTTTATAATCTGGACCAAAGGTGTTCTCAAACGATGCGTTATTTGCTGGGTCCTTAGCAAGATTATATAAATAAATCATTTGGTTTTGAGAAAGGTAAACTAAATTTTCTTGCTTTGCTTTATCTAGCTTTGCTTTGTTTTCCTTTGTTGGGTTAGATTCGTAATCTTTATATGCTTGGTTGTAAGCTTTTTCATCTATAATATATGTGGCATCTTTAGGTAAATTATTGTTTTTTCTAACTTCGTTTCTCCATTTTTTACCATACAATTTTTCAAAAAATTTAGCAAGAGTTAACTCATTCTGAATAGTTCTTTCTTTGTATATAATAGTAGATTCATCTACTCTGCCTGTAACCATTTCTTGTAGTATACCTCCAAACATATCACCAGGAGTTTTTGAAATCAAATCCATCAATCCATCTAACGCTTCTGCTTGATTAAAAAAAGCTTTGATTTTAGTATTAATTGTAGTAAAGAATTTTTTAATAACATTTTGTGTTTGATTTCTTTTTGCATTTAAATCTTTTACATCTTGAAGCTCTAATTCTTTTTTTGTTTCTGGGTCAGAAAAATCTTTTTGCAACCCTGTTATTTCTCTATAAGCAATACCATCATTTCTAGCATATTTTTTTGAAGACTGAATAAGCTCTTCTTTTAATTCAGACCTTCCTTCTTCTATCATTTGCTCAAGAGGTGTTGCTGCATTTGACAATGCTTTTGTTTTATTGATGTCGTTGTTGTTCATCAATAAAGAATTATTAAGGTTAATTAATATTTGTAAATCAACCATTTCATTAAACTGAGAATCAGTTTTTGCAGTAATTTTATCTAGCTCATTAAACCTATTTAATAATTCAGCATTAGTAGATTCAATATCTTGAGCAGTAGCCCCAGCTTTCAAACGGTTAGAATTTATGCTTGCAATTCTCTTTCTCATTTCATTGTCAACACCTTTAGCTTTGACTCTACCAGCCTCTGTTTTTTGATACTTGTCTGTAAGAATATTATTGATTTGTTTTTCTAATTTTACATTTACCTTTTGGTTTACTACTTGTTGTATTTCTTTAAATATTTTATCAATATTATTTTCAGTAGCTCTTTGTACTTTTCTGGTTATCTTTAAAACCTCTGGCTTGCTGTATACGTCTGCTGGTAAAGATTCCTTTAAGAATTTTATAACAGCTTTTTTTGCGTCTTGTAAAGCTTTTCTTCCTTGTGCTCTTTTAGTTATTTTATTTTCAGCTTCATTTAAAGCTTGCATAACCACATTACTTTCATTAACTACTTTAGGTTGTTGAACTTCTGGCTCTACACCTCCAGATTTTATAGGTAGTTGTAGTACAAATGTTGGAGCTCCAAAAGCAGATTTGCCCTTTGGCTTCACCCTAACCTTAAAAGAAATTGTTCCAGAACCAGCAGCTTTTGTCGTTTCGGGAATTATTCGAGCTTCTTGTATGTCTAAGTCTACATCTACATCTTCATCAATAAGTCCCTCTTCTATGAGTTGTTCTCTAAGCTCTTGTTCTCTATCACTAAATTCAGTTTCTCCAACAGGAACCGTGGCTTTTTTTATTTTTCTACCAGAATTATTCTTTTCCCCTACATATTCTACTTTTTTTACACCTGTAGTTTGTTCATCACCCTCCACTGTTTCATCGGTTACAACCTGTGTGTAGGTAAAAACATCACCTTTTTGGGATTTCCTAGTAAATTCAATATCTGTTTCTCCTTCTTCAAATATTTTAGTTTCAGCCTCCTCAGTTACTTCTGTATCTACATCTGATTCAGTTTGCTCTTGCTCCATCTTCTTTTTCATGTTATCAAACTCTTCTTGAGTATAAACATCGCTATCTTTTTCAGTTGTAATTCTTTCTATTATTTGTTCATCAGTAATAGCTTGCGGGGTTTGTTCTAACTCTGGCTCGACTTCGGAGTCAACTTGTTTATCAGCATCTACTTTTTTTCTAATATTTTCTCTTATACCCTCTATTTCATTATCTATTTCTGCATGAAAAGCTTTATCTAGTTTCTTTTTCTTTTGCTCAAGTCTGTTTATTTCATTTAAATCTTGCATAACTTCAAGACCCGTTTGTGAAGATAAATTGGTAGGTATGTTGTTTATACTATTTCTATATACTTCAATGTCAGATAGAATTTTGTTTACTTGTTGTTCCGTATATAAACCTTTAGCAACTTGACTGTTTAATAATTCAGTAGTTTTATCTACATCTTCAGCCAATATGGATAATAACTGAAGCTTATCAGTACCATCTACACCACCTCCCCTACCTGTAGCTTTACCAATTAAATCACCACCAAAAGGCATAAGAAATCCAGCAGCGTATGATAATATAGAAGTGTTTAAAAATTCTTGAAGTGAAATTGTATCTCTTATTATTTCTTTTCCCGCTACTTTATTAATATTAGGAGCAACAACAAAAGCTTCTCCGCCTTGTTGTACGTTTTCTTGAAACATTTCTGCTAAACCTTGTTTATTATAAAACAACACTTTACCTAAATATTTTTTAGCTACTTCTTGAAAACCTTGTGGACCCTTTGAAACATAAGCATCCAACATTTCTTTACTTATTTTTTTAGTAGCTTCTTTACCGAATATTTTATTCATAGCATACATTTGTGGAGATAGTGGGGCTGTTAATGCACCCAACGTAAATCCTTGTTTTGCAGCCATGGCAGAAATTTCATCTGCTTTTTCTACAGACAACCCTTGTTCTAAAGCTCTTGTTTTTGTCTCAGCATATAAATTAGTGGAAAACAAAGTTCCTTGTCCTATTATAATACCAGACATGTCTCTTTTCATAGGTATTCTTGCAAGCAAATCCCCAGCTTTTTTAACGCCACCTCCTACATTTGAAGTAAGCGAAGCACCTCTTTGTAAAAGATTTGATGCGTTTCTTTGAACTGCCAACTGTAATAACATATCTGCTAAAACACCTGTTGTTTCCACAGTTAAGCCGATTCCGCTAAATGAATAAGTATCTTTACCTTCAAGCTTCGCTGCTTGTGTAATAGACTTATATTCTCCTGGACTTAAAACGTGAGTTACTCTAAGTTTATGAGCTGTAGAATATACTTGTCCCGTATCATCTACTAAATATTTAACACCATCTACTTCCACCTCTTTTCCATTAGCTAAAACATATCGCATCAAATCAGTCCTGTTAAGCTTAGTTTCAGCAGAGTTCATTCTAACTTCATCAGCAACACCATCCAGGCCTACAAAATTATAAAACCCCTCTGATAAGGTGTCTATTCTATCGTTTAATGCACGAGCTCCTTGGGTAACAGAATCTACAAACAAATCCCCAGCTACATCCCAATTCCATATTGTATCTTTTTTTCTTTCTTGCCATAGTTCTTGATTTTTAGCATCTTGTGCTTTTAATTTTTGAACATATCTTGGGAAATTTTCTTGTATAAACTCTTTTACTTTTTCAGTATCTACACCTGATGAATAACTTAATTCTACACCATCTAAACTTGGCATACTGCCATCATTTTCTTCTTGGTATTGTAGTTTTTGAAAGTCCACATTTCTTTCTACTTGATTATTTAAATAATTGTTTAAATAAGTAAACAGCAATCTTTCTGCTGCAAGCGAAGGATTAAAATTACCTGAGATATCATACTCTCTTCCATCAAGCGAAATAGTTTCGTCCTCTAAATATTTTTTAAATTGTTTTTTATACCCTTGTTCTGATAGATACCCATCAAAATCTTTGATATTTATTTTTCCTTTAGGACCATCAATTTTTTTGAGTTTTTCAATACCATACATTTCATCTATACTTATTTCATCAAGATTCATTTTGACTTGATTTAAGTTATCATCTAATCCTGAGCTTTTTTCATAAGTATAAACTTCATTTAATCTTTTATTTGTATAAGCGTCTCTTATTTCCTTCGGTGTTCTTCTGGTTACGCTTTGTATTTTTTTAAGCATAACTTCATCACCTTCAACAAAAGCTTTTTTTATATCTTCTTCAGTTATTAAATTTTGCTGTAATGCTTTTTGAATATTAGGGTCTAGAGTTATTTTTGATAAAACATCTTCATTTACTTTAAACTCTGGTTTACTAAAAACTTTAGGTTGCTCAATTACATTAATACTTAGCCCTGTTCCAGCTCCTACGTTCTGCTGAAACTCGTAAGCCTCTTGTTGTTCTGTAGGCTCTCTTGTTTCAATGAAGCTCTCTATTTCTTGTCTTGGAGTTTTTTCTCCATATATAAAATAATCTTGAGGCATTGGTTCACCAAATACTTCAGGCATAACAAAAGGTTTTGGAGAATCTTCTTGGGGTATGAGTTCTTTTTTAGGCTGCTGTTGAGTATTGTCTTTTTTTTTTAAACCTACATTTGAGGACCAAGTTTCTAAATCATTTTTAGTCATCCCATTTTTAAACAAATAAGTATGAACATTTTGTTGAATCTCTTCGCTACCTGCAAAATTATTCTTCCAAGTTTCAAAATCACTGGTTGTTACACCATCAGTTGTAAGTTGATTCCAAATATTTTTTAATATCTCTTCGTTCATAAAATATAATTATCCAAGATTAGGTTTATCTGGGTCAGATTCCTGTCCTGGGATTTCAACATTTCTTGTACCTTTTTGTCTTTTACCCAAAGTATACTCTGCTTTTTGGTCTAAGTCTGTTGCGTTTTTCGATAAATCATATAATTGTTTGACATATGTTTTAGCATTATCTGAACCTTGTGTTCCATCTAACTTGAACCTAAGTACTACTTCACCTTTCGGGTTTTTCACAGTAACTATATCAATTGGGTAAATACCCTCTCCACCTGTAGTATATCCCTCAAGACCTGGAAGGCTAGAAACAATATTAGTAACATTTCTTTTTGTAGTTTCTTGTTCATCATTAACAAATGTATCAGTAGAAATAGGAACCTCTTCTCTAACTACTCTATCAAACGCATCAGGGATTGACTCTTGTGTTTCCTCAGTTGGAGCACCAGAACCTGTCTTATCACTCAACGGTTTACTTAAATCAATTTTGTTTCTACCTGCAACCTCATTTATATTCTTAATCTTATCTTTGTCTGACAAGAAGAAGTTAGCATTTCCTCTAACCCACTGGTCTTGTGGAATAATGTCTCCACCTGCTGTTTTAAATGGAAGATTTTCAGTTTTTCCTGTAGCTTGATTGTAAATTGTTACTCCGTCTATATTTCTATTAATAACTAAGTCTGGATATAAACCTCTAATGTTGTTTATAGCCTCAGTAATTTGAGATTCATCCCCATAATAAAGTTGAGAAATGTTACTGTAAACTGTGTCTTGAGCTTTACCTATACCTCTTTGTTTATTTTCCTCAGTAGTAGGTTTGTCAGGGTCTACTCTAGTTTTAAATGTTTCCTTATATGGAAGTTGAGCATGCATCTCTTGTTTTAAAACATCTCTGACTCTTTCTTTTTGTTTATCAGTAAAATCAAGTTCTCTTAAACCACTATCACCATTAGTTCTAATAACAATCATATCTTCAGTTCGTGCATCTCCAACCTTTTTTCCAGAACGAGCATCTACATAACCAATAACATTTCCGTCCCCATCAAATTCTTCTGAAACATAATAGTATTCTTTATTATCAGATGTTTCAATTAAGTCATCTGTCAGTATAGAAGATATATTAAATTGGTTTTCCATCATGCTGTCTGTTTGTAGGTTTAACCAATTATTATAATCTTTGAATTGAGTAAAATCTTCAACTTCACCAAACATTACTTTACCATATTTACTTTCAAATTCTTTGAATTTAATTTTAGCTGGTAAACTATTCACTCTTTTATCTATAGTTTCTTTATAATTATAATAATCATATTGAGATTTTATTCTATTTCTTAACTCTGAAACACTTACTGGAGACACCATTTTATCTACACCATCTTCTCCCTTAACAACTTTTCCAAGCGATAAACTGCCATCTGTAGGGTTAATATATCCTTTATGATTTCCTAGTTTTGCATAACCTTCTATAGAAGCTAATAAAGTTTGTTCTAATTTTTGTGAACTTGCATTTGGGTCATTGCTTTTTAGTCTTTCCATAGCTGTAGCATATTGCTCGCTATATTCTTTAGATAAATTAAAAAGATTTTGTGTACCCGTTTGAAGGTTTTGCATCATCAATGTATATTCTCTAGGGTCAAGATTACCAGACTTTAGTAAATTATCTACCATTAAATGATATTGTCTAGCATCATTTGCATAATTGGTTGTGAATCTGTTTATTAATTCAGAATCACCCATAGGGGCATCTGTTAGTTTTTGAGCATATTCTCTTGATGCTTTATCCAGAGCGTCTCTTTTATCTTGTTTGAGCTTTTTTTGCTCATCAAGCATATTAGTCATGTCTCGTGTAATCTTACCCCAGTTTACTTGAGAGTCAGCATCACGCTCCGCATATTTATAATAACTCATAAATTTTATTTTTTCTTGAAGATATTTCTAAATAGATTACCTAATTTACTACCACCTTGTTTTTTACCAAAAGTAGTTTTGAAGAATGCGCCCAGCCCTTGGTCTTTATAACTTCCTGTTCCAAGAAAAGGATTATTGCCAAAAAATTGAGGTATGTTACCAACAGCATCTAAAATATCTGAAGGTATGTCCATAACTTCTTCTCCTAAATTATCTATAAATTTTCTCACAGCAGAAGTTCCGCCTAATTTTTCTATATCTTCTATAGACTGTCCTTGTAAAAAATTCAGTAATTCTTTTGGGTCTCGAGCTTGAGAAATTTTTAGCATTTCTCCGCTTACAGGGTCTTTAATACCAAGGTCTGTATCTCCAAACTGGTTTACAATAGCATCTTTAAATTCATCAAAACCTCCTGCTTTACGCTGTGCTCTTGTAAGCATTCTTCCTTTTTGACCTTTTCCATATAGTGGAGTTGCTTCAAATATTTCTTCACCTAAAACTTGCGCTGCTTCAGCACCTCCTGTAATAGCTTGTGCTTCAGCAATATCTGCTTGTGCCGCAGCAAGACCCGCACCTGTTGCAACATCACCTCTTAGACCCACTCCCATATCTCTTAATCGTGATGCTTCTTTAGCTTCAGCCTTTTCTAATTCTAATAATTCACTGGCCATGTCTGTTCTGATTTTTCCACTACTTTGTGTAAGACCAGCTAATACTCTACCAGGGGCTACACTTGTAGCTCTGACACCAGCTTCTTGAGCTGCCGATATAGCTTGCTCTCCAGCAGTTTTTAAAATATCTGCTTGTAAATCGTAAGTTTCTTTGGGAATTGCTATGCCTTCATAAAAGTTTTTTTCTAAAAGCATTTTAGCTTCTTTCAACTGTTTTTCTGCTTCAAATTCTGCTTTTCTCTGCTCGTCTCTAGCTTTTGCGGCTTGGTCAAAAGAAAGCCCCATTCCTACTAAGCCTGTAATAATATCAAGTGGCATAATCTAAAAATTTTTATAATTAAAAGTGTATACAGTATACACCTCATTGCAAAGATACTAATTTTTTAAGGATAACTTTTCATTATATCTGATTCTACAGCAAACAGTTCTGTAGGAGTTGTAGATGTGTTTTCTAGCTCAAATATGCAATAATGACCTAATACTCCGTGAGATTCTGCTATAGGATTCTTTATATAAAAAATAAAAGCATTTTGTATGGGTATAGGATTTGTTGTCCCTGGCTGTGTTGTAGAGTCAATAACTAATTTGTTTACACTATTGGGTAAATCTACATTTATATTAGTAACTACACCAGCAAAAACAGGTGTATCAAATGATGGTGGAAGACTATAATATAAGAAATCTCCAACGCTAATAATACTACCAATATCAGTGCTTAAAGGAAAATTAATTTCATAAGAAGCAGCAGTACCTGATGTACTGGCACTTTTACCTATACCATTTAAAGACCTTAATTCCCATTCAGCTTGATTTGTATTTGCTCCAGTTGGGCCATTATTTCTTATAAAAGCAAACCACGATGCTTCCTTTTTTTCAAAATATGAACTATCAATAAACCCTGTTAGTTGTATATCCGTGGTTAAAGTTGCTTGCCAAGCTCCATCGCTCTCTAGGTTTAAAGTTTTAAATAGTTTATTTTGTAAAGGGTTTGGATTAAAAACACTTGTTATTTTAGAATTATATTGTACCCCATAGTAATTATTTCTAGTATTATTTGTGTTATGTCTAAATAAATTACCCCCTTTAAATGAATAAAAATATTGATTCATTCCAACCATAATATCAGGAATGTATGAATAAAAAGATGGAAATCCTTTTACTCCTTCGCTATATGATAATGTATAATTTGTTGACATAATTTTTAATTTAACAATTTGTTGGGTATCCTGCTGACACTACACCAGCATTCCCTTGTATTCTTATATATTCTCTGTTACCCATGCCTGAAGTACCACCTATTGTATAATAAAACGCAGCTAAAGGTGTTGTGCCTGCTGCATCTTCATAACAAGTGTCTCCTGCAACTGGTAATGCATTTGCTCCATCATGATAATAAATTTGATTTATTGGGTTTATATTTCCATTAATATTACAAGTTCCATTAAACACAGTTCCTGTAGAAGAATTAAACATCCTTAAAGAACCTCCTCCACCGCCGCATGTAGGACAAGACTGCTGAGGTAACAATAAACCTGAGCTTTGCTGTCTCACATTACCACCTGAACTATAAAATCCGTCTGCTGCTTTTGTAGTTAAATTAGCATCTGTATATACTGCTGTAGCATTTGCTAAAGAATTACCATCAATATAATAAGTAGCTTGAGTCCCACAAGTACAACATGAAGCTAAAGCTGTTGAAGAATCATAACATAATGTAATTGCTAGACCATTTCTATAATCATATATTAAATATAAATATTGTCCGCTTGCTGGCATCGTAAAGGATGCTTGAAATGTATTTAATGTTCCACTAATCGGGGTTGCTAAAGTAGAAGCACTTAGTAAGCTTGTTATATCTGAAGTTGTATTTGTATAAAGAGTGTTTGTTCTTAAAAACCTAAATTCATCCACCGTATTATCAAAAACAAAATTATCTGTAGGCGGTATTTTATTAGATATAATACTTACGGTTGCACCATCAGCAGGTATAACTCCACCACCTTGCTGCCCTTGAATTGATTCATACTGTGATACTAAAGGGCTTTCAGTGCCTGTAGCTAATTCAACTTGAGTGCTATGAAGAGGAGACACAAACGTCCCGTCAACCCACCTATATTGATTATGAATTAGTTCACCAGCTTCTGAATTATTTGAAATACATATTTGAAATATCCTTATAATATCTGGGTCTGGACAACTGACTGTTATTTCTACTGTAGCTGTTCCAGTAGAAGTAGTAACATCCATTTCGCATATCTCTTTGCTTACCGAGTCTTTAGTGAAAGTATAAGAACCAGAGGTACTGACATTTCCTGAACTCGTGGTTGTAGAATTATACAAGTTACTAATGTTAATTGTTCCGTCAGCACTTACAATATTATATGAGACTGTAACAGTTCCTACGAATGGTCCAACATCTACATTAAATTCAGTTGTTGTGCCAGCTTTTACTAAAAACGTTTTTGTTACGCCACATGCTATTGGTTGACTAACCAAAGGCACTTTAGTCTGATTTGAACTCAAAACAAATTCATTCATATAAGGGTCATAGCCACCTAGTTTTTGTGTATCAAAAGAATCTATAAACAAGTCTCTAAACCAAGACCTCATTCCTCTTTCAGAAATAACTGTGAGTTGTTCGTTTCTGAATGAACCTCCTTTTAATTGTATAACGGCTCCTCTTTTTGAATCTGTAAAATATTTATCATATCCCCATTTTACATAACTTTCTGGGTTAAAACTTATGCCGTATTTTTCTATTCGTGCAATTTGAGTTCCCAACACTTCTGGTATTGAAGTAATTGCTCCTCCTGCCGCTGCATCAGATAGTAAATTTTTACCAGCTAATACATAAGATATTTTATCCTCTTGTAATGTAAGTATGTCTGTTTCTCTTCCATCTATTAATTGTATTTCACCAAAAGTATCTTCAAGTGGTTTAAAGTTAGATAAACCTAAATTAAATTCATTTAATTTATTAATGTTAGTTTCGTCATTAAAAACACCACTATATGTTAAATCAGCAAACCTATGCGCTTCTTTGTAATCAACATTTGAAACAGCAGTAACTCTATTTCCTAATTTTAAAGGTTGTCCTATTAAAGAGTCTCTTATTTTAAAACTCTCTACGCCATTACCATAAGTAAAACAATTAAAAAAAGCAGAATCAATAATTGCGCTTTGACTCGTGCTTATGTCTTGATTTTGTACATTACCAGAATGATTTCCGTTTGCATCAATACTATAAGATGTAGAAGATTCGTACCATATATCTAAAGACTCTGAAGACGGGTCTGTTTCAAAAACACACAGTTGAGTAGCTCTAGTTATATCAAATCTTGCAGTTATACTAGCTCTATTTTTTTTGAATGTACGAGAACCTTCACACGACCTTGTTCCAGATATTAATAAAACTTGTTCACCCGTGGGTGAAGCAGTAAAAAATTTATAATACATTTCACATAAAGCTGTAGAAATATCTGTTTTAGAAGTGGCATTTGCTGGTTCATATTCACTTTCTAATCCATCTGGAGTACAAGTTGTTTCTAAAGTTTCAACACCTGCGTTATTTATTGAAGCAATAACGTTGTCTCCTTCAAACCATTCTTTAAAGCTATCATAATCTTGAGAAGCCACTAGAGATAAATCGTCTACCTCGTATTTTACTTCTGGACATGCAAAAGGTCCATTCCTTCCAGGTCTATCAAAATCTAAATTTATTACTATAATAGACCCAGCTGGTATTGAAACCTCATCATACTGACTTGTATCATTATTAAAAACTCTTGTAAGTAGATTTTTCAATATAACAAAGTTGTCTCCTTTTCTTTGTGTTGCTGTGTCTTTTAAAGTCAAAGATTGATTATCGCTTCTTTCAGCTGTAAAATTATTAGCTCTTATTTTCATATAAGTCCCTGGAGGAACTGTTATGTTGTTACCCGCACTATCTTGAGGCGGTGGGTCAAATTCTTTGGAGGTGCTGTCTAGTGCTCTTTTATCTAATACTGTTGCATATTCACACCTTAAAAGAGGACCTTGCGTATCTGCTTTTACTTTATATCTGTCTCCTACTTCAACTTTTCTTTGATTTTCACCTTCTAATAAAAAGTATGTAGCGTTTTCTTGAGTAGAGTAAAAAAACACATTACTGTAAATTGTTTCGTAATCTTCTTTGTTAGGTTTACAAACTAATTTATATCTACTCGCCCAATGAGGTGCTACTTGCTGTGGGGGGATTGTAACTCTTGCAATGTTTTGTGTAATTGAGTTTGAACATGGAACATGAATAGAATTGTTTTCACTAACCAAAGCTGTAGTAGCTCGATTAAATTCATCCATATATACAATACCAATTTCATAATCTCTATCACTATGTAAACTTGTTGAATTAGCTATTTTAACATATCCACCTTCAGCAAAAGTTATTTGGTAATACTCATAAACATTCACTGTAGGGGTTGACAAGTTATTTACAAACCTTACTGCTAATAATTGTATGCCAATGCTACTGCTTGATGGAGTTGTTATTACACTAAGAGGTTGTCCACCCCCTGAAATTCCACTATCAAACTTATTAAATGTGTCCAGTGTAGCTGGTATTGCGCAGTTAAATTCATCTGTCAAAGTTTCACCGCTACAAGAAGTTGGGTTAGTAGCATGATATACTGGTAGTATATTTGTTGCTGTACCAATTTTTTCTTGAAAATCTGTGCTGCTAGCTAACTCAAAAACTGATGAAAAATTTTGAGGTAAAACATAATTTAGTTCAACGCTAGTAGAACCCGTGGTTTCCGTAGGGCTCGCACCTCCTGTAAACTGAGAGTGTTGAAATCTAATAGTAAAATTTAATGAAGCACCTTGCACTAAATCAAGTCCTGATAAATCAAAACTTACTATAGAATCATTAACTGTAACTGACCCGTCAATAGTATAGTTACCATTACTGTTGGTGTCAGTTATAGATTGTTCTGAAATTTCATTAGTAACTAAACTAGTTTCATATTCAAACTTTACAGGCTGACTATTAGCATCTAATAAATCATAACCTTCAAAATAATTTCCATAAATTAATCTATTGCCCATTAAAGTTTGAGCTTTAGCTTTTAAAGGAACATTGTCATAAAGCCTGAGTATTTCACTTTCAGGTAATAAAGTAAATATTTTATTTGATGCAAAATTATATACATAATCTGTATTATCTGCATACCCAAGGTCAAGTTTATTTAACTTTTCTATAGACTTAATAATATTACTATTCATGTCTTTGTATAAAAGTTCTATTTCTTTTACCAATGGGCCACCTGTGTTAAATGTAATGTTTGCTTGGTTTACTAAGTTTTCAAACCCTTCATTTGTATAAGACTCTGTAGTAAAATTAAACGCTTTAGGAATAAAAGCTGGTGCGCTAAACTGTGAAGTAGCTGAATATTCATTATCTTCATATTTGTATCTATATGCAAAAGATAAAAACTTGTCTTCCAATAAATTTTCTTGTGAATTTGTAGTTAAGGTTTGTACTACAGGCGAGTTTGTTGGAGGTTTTTTTACAACCAATAAACTTTCTGCGCTAAACTGGTCAATATTAGAAGCTGGATTATCATAATTTCTTGTAATATTTATAAACCTAGGTGCGTTAAAATTATCTGTAAACAACAATAAATTATCTACTAAATTAATTCCGTTAACTAAATATAGAGGATTAAAATTTAAAGTAGTATTTACTCCAGCACCATCATTTATGCTAATAACGTGATAAGTTAAAACCTTGGTGTCTGTTTTAAAAGAAACAATTAAGTCTAATTTTCCTGTAGCTCCAACACTAAATGATGAATCATGTATAAACCAATATATTGTTTCGTTTGCCCCATCTTCAAAAGCACCAATACATTTAGCATTATTACTCAATGCAGTGCCATTAAATTGAAGTTGTGTAAGCTGTTCGTTACCTTTTGAGTTTTCTACTGAACCTATTTCAGTTTCTTCAGTTGAACCTAACCTAACATTTAAAGCATCTATGTATTCTCCATTTGGGACAAGGCGTTCATCAACGCCTTTATTCATTCGTCCTGCAATAAAATTTCTTTGTATGTTGGCCATATTACTTTATCCATTTAGCCTGGCCTCTTAAATTCATTAATAATCTTCCAGGATGTATATTGCTAATTCTAATTTTTGCATTTCTTAAAAGAGCTTGTTTTCTTTTTCTCGCTCTTGTTACTATGTACTCTTGAACACCTAATTTGGAATTTAAAATAGCAAACTCAATATATGCATATACATATTCTTCAAACATTTTATTTACCGTTATTTTACTGTTTTTTCCATTTTCCATCCCATCAGAAACATACTCTACAATACAAAACTTATCTGACATATCAGAACTAAAATTAATAACACCGTTCTTGCTGTCAATTTTAAATGTAGCATTGAAGTTGGCTGTTTCGGTATTCAAACCAAATTGAGAACCAATAGTATAATCAAAATACCATAGACCATCGTAATAATAACCTTCTGTATTATCAAAAGGACTATCTTGGTTTAAATAAATGCTTTTCTTAACACCTGTTATTCTATCATAATCAATTTGAGAAGTTTCAGGATTCAATACACTCCCATCTTCATCAAACAAAATCCTGTATTTATTGTCTTGTAAATAAGCGTCAGAATAATTTGTTTGTATATTTTCTGTAAGAGGTTTTAAACATCCATTTTCATACAAAGAGACTCGAACCCAGTTTACATAATCTGGTGGTAAAACATATTTTAAAGTATCTGAAACTTGTAATTCTAATATTTTTATTTCTTTAAAAGCATCATAATTTAATTCCTGTATTGCCCTTTTAGCATGAAATAAAACTTTAAATCTTTGCTCATTGTTTACCAAGCTGTGATTGCCAGCGTACATTAACATAAAATTATTTACAATATCATACAAGCTCACATATTGATATGAACCCCAATTTGCACTTTCAGGGCTTAACCCTGAATTTTCATAATATTGATATTGACTTATATATGCCATAATTTATTATTTTTCATTTTGATTTTCTAATTGTTCTTGTGCTTGCCCAAATTGTACCGCCTGTATTTCTCTTATAGACATACCAGCAAACTGTAATATTTTCATTACAAGAGATGGTTCATCATCTTGTGTTAATTCAAAATCCTGATAATCAGGTTGCGAGTCGTCAAATACAGGTTCACCACCAGTTAATGAAACAAAGGTCCATTTAGGCGGTTTTGGATACCTAATATACTGACACTCTACTGACCCCATATTATTTATAGTGGCTGGAAAAATTGTTAGTTTATTAGCTTGTTGAGTGTATGCTGGAAACAAATCACTAGGAGCTGTAAGCATAGAGTTGTTTAGCATAGTTATTTTGCTATTAGTAACCTTTTCTGCTTCATTTACTACCGCATCATCATAAACCACATATGGTTCAGGAGTTGCTGTAAAAATATCTGCCGATAGTCCCAAATTAGTATTAGTAACACTAGTTACTGTAGCTATTTTATTAGTTGAGGTATTAGATACTATATCACCTACCTGCACTCCTGCGCTACTAAATGTAGCCCCAGCATCCTGTAATTGATTTGCAACTATCGCAGTATTATTACCACTCGCTAATAACCTAGTGTAACATAATATCTTGTTCAAAAGATAAAAATCATTTCCAGTGGTTAAAGGGCTGGGTGTAAAAAAACTATTTGCACTATCGTGAATTAAAAAATCAGTAACAGAAAATATATCAATAACCTCTTCATAACTTTTTGTTATATCTGCATACCCCGTTCCTGATTGACGAGCATTTTCTTTACTTAATTGATAATTATACTGGTAGAAATAATCTTCAAAAATATCTAATTGCGCTTGTTTTGCAAACAAATTAAAATCAGACGGAGAAAGATACCCATAATTGTTTTTGTTGAGTATTGCTAGCACAGTATTTCTTACTGAGTTTATCATATTTTAAATTCTTTATACAAAGATAACTAAAAAAAAAAGAGGCTATTTTTTTAACCCCTTTTTGTAAAACAACTAAAATAATAATTACTCTAAATACCTAAACTCTTATTATGAATAACAATTTAAAGATACAAAAAATATTATTATTTAGATTTCTTTTTTAAAAACTTTAATACTTCCACTCCCTCGTCTGATTTAAAATAACCACATAATATATCAATAGGGTCTTCACCATAAGGTATAGTCGTAAGCTTTTTCTTATTAGACTCTAAATTAAAGTAAACATCTCTTTTATTATTTCTAAATGTCAAAAGTTTGTTGTCAAAAAAACTTTGAACAGTAGATTGAAGCTGCAACATTGGGTCGCTAATAGCATCTAAAAATACCTTTGGATGTTTTTTTGCGTAAATCAATAAATCTCTTTTTAATTCAGAAGATGAAATCATTGAAGGGTCGTTTCCAAATAAAACCCTATATACAGTTTCTGATTGTTCAATATTTAATTCTTTAGCTTGAATCAACGCTTCAACTTCTAAATTTAAATTTTCTATTTGAACCTCTGCTGTTTTAGATTCATTTACTTCAATAAATCTTTTACCATTATAAGGGTGATAATGTAAAAATTTTTGTAAAATTTGATTTGTTCTAGGAACTCTCAAAAATCCGTCTTCAAATATTATAGGCTCTACAATAGCATTGCCATCTTGCTCATCTTCAAAAGGTGAACGTTGATTTCTTGCATATCTTAATGCTCTATTTTCTCCTAGTTCTTCATCGAACCATAATAATGGAAATCTTTGTGAGTTTCTTGTTGGCAGCATAAAAGAAAGTGGTGCTGCGTCTTTTGTTAGTCTGTAGACTTTATCTACATATATATCGTTTTTTTTCATTTGATTTAATTTAATTTTAAAATTAAAAAGAGAGGAGTGTCTTTAAAGACACCCCTTTCTTTTGTTAAATATTAGTCTTCAAAAATGAAGAAATTGTTTGCACCCATAGTACATACACATCTTTCAGATAAGAAATGAACTTCCATAGCATCTAAATCGCTATTCATAGCTCCACCTGCTGAACCTGTTATCCAAGTTTTGTATTTTCTATCTTCAGTTTCTGACGCTCTATATCTTACATGCAAGAATGGTCTTTTTGCATTCTTACCTAAGATTTGGTCATAAACAGAAGTAGAACCTGCTGGAACTAATAGTCCATTGATTGTACCTGAATTTGCTCCTGATGGTAAACCACCTCTCATTGTTGGGTCATTTAAATATTTCCAGTCAGACTTGTAAAAGTCGTAGCCTCTTCTAAATCCAGTGAATCCTAGATTAAGAGCCATTTCTGAATCATTGTCAAATAAACCATAAGAAGTACCGTTTGCTCCATAAGAATTTGTTGAAGCTAACATATCATCAATATCAAAGCTGAAATCTCTGTTTAAGAAAATAACGTTTTCTTCGATAGCTCCTTGCTTATCTAATCTTGATACAACTGAATCAAACTCTGCAAGAGTAGATGGATTTCCACCGCCCCATACATTTCCTCTTGTTTGAACAACATAGAAAATACCATCGGAACCTTTGTTACCGAAAGTTGGGTTAGCTGATGCGTCAACTACACCTGAGTTAGCCTCAGCTGGAACTGCTTCAATCATTGCTACTTCAAGGTAATCATCAAATCTAAGCCTTGTTTCATGCTCTGATTTTAAATACCATAAATAGCCTGTAGCACCATTTTCTGTAGTTACTTCTATCCACCCAATTTGAGCCATATCTGAACCACTGACTGAGTATTTATCTTTTATGATAATCGGTGAGTTATCAAAGATAATGTCATCTGCTTCTAATGAACCAGACATGCCATTTGTACCTTTTTTAAACTCTGAACCATAAATCCATACTGTAACGTCAGCGTTACCTACACCTGTACCAGCGGTAACTAAACCACCTGCTTCATAGAAAGCTGCTGTAAACTGATTGTTGCTAACATCTACTGCTGTAACAATACCTTTGTTTACACCTGTACCGCCATTTTGAACAATAACAACTGTTTGTCCTGGTCTTAATGCGATACCATTACTTCCACTGAATGCTGGAACACCCGTGTCATTTACTTGAAATGTAGCTGAGTCAGCAGCTGCTGAAGCCGCTGTACCTACACTTGTGTATTTAGTGTGAAGTCTACCTTGTTCTGCCCATTTTACTAAGTCAGAATTTGAAGGAAGCTCCGCACCTACTAGTCTTAGAAACGAACTAATTGTTCTGTTTCCGTATCTTTCAAACTCCTTTTCATAAGTATCTGGTAGATACTGATTTAAGAAGTTAAAGTTTGTGATATAATTTGTAGCCAATGGCACCTGTTGTGATGATGGCTGCAAATCAAATCCTGGAGTTGCTTGAACTGAACCTGCCATAATTTTAAATTTTTTTTAATTTATTAATATTACTTTTTACTTTTAATGCGCAAACCTCGGCCTGAGCTTTGGTTTAACGCTCTAATTTGCACTCCATCCTTTTTTGCAATTTCAGGGGTTTTTCTATCACTCATATTTACATTTTTAATTTTACGAGTAACATCCTCTGTTGCATCTGAAAGACCTTGCTCGTAAAAAAACTTTGCAAATCTTTCAGGATTTTGTGCTATAGTCAATGCCTTATGAAAACCTTTTGCGTCTTCGAGTAAACCCTCTTTATTCATGAATTTTGTAAAAAATTTATTTACATCTGAATTAGATTCTTTTAACTCTTCTACGTTTGTAGGCTTGTAACTAACAACTTTGTCTTCATTTATTTTGAAATCAAAACCTTTGAAATCATTAAAAACTTCTTTCGTTTTGGTTAAAAACCAATCACGTTTTTTGTTAGTTTCTTCCTCATAAGTCTTAGACTTTTTTACATATTGCTGATATGCTTCTAGTGCTTCTTTGTCCTCTTTAGAAACTCCAACCGTTCTTGACTCAAGTGGTTGTTTATACATCTCCTTTTGTTCATTGAAAAACTTTTTAGCTTTTGCAATTGCCTTCTTCTTTGCTAACTTAATTTTTTTAACCTCTTTTTCCTCATCAACTTCCGCATCAAAGTCAAACTCACTGAGAAATATATCTAAATCTTCCTCATCTAAAGCTTGTTCAGTAGCTAAATAATATTCTTTTAGCAAAGACTCTTCATTCATGGAATTAAAATCTCTATTTAATTTAACGTAATCATTAATTCCACGTCCTGTTTTTTCCTTATAGTCTAAATAAGCAGCTACATCTTCTGGCAATTCTTTATTTTCCTCTTTAGTTTCAAAGAGTTGCTCAACAGAGTCTATCTGCTTATCGTATCTTTTTTTAATATATGAAAGAACGTCTTCCTCGTTTAACTCTGAGGATTGAGCTGGAGCTTGTGTTTCGGTAGTTTTTTCTTCCACCTTAACCTCTGACTCCGTTGTTTTTTCCACTTGAGTTTCCTCCTGTGGTTTATCTTCTGCTTTATCAAGCAGTTCTTGTTCAACTTCTTGAACAGATTTTTCTTCTATGCCATCTAAGGCTTTTACTTTTAATTCCATTTGATTTAATTTTAATTACAAAGGTAATAATAAATATCGTTTAATTTTTTCAGCTATTTAGGCTCAAATTCTGCTAAATCAAATCCATCAAGTGAGTCTTCATTGGATTCAAATCTTTGAGGAGGTAAATTATTTTTTCTCTGTGTTATAAGCTGAGATTGTTCAGAATTTTGTTGACTGATTCTATCAGACTTAGCTTTTTCTCTTGATTTTTCTCTTTCTGCTAAAGCTTGTTCTGATATACCTCTAAGTTGTTGATTATAATCAAACTCTTGCTGCATCAACTGGCTTTTCAATAAAGCTTCATTTTTTTGTTTTTCAATTTCAAACGCTATTTCTGCTTGTTTTAATTGAATTTTTCCTTGAATTTCTGCCTGTTGTTTTTGCATGGCAGTTTGAGAAGCCATCTGCTGAGATTGTAGTTGTTGTTGAGCAACCATAGCTTGTTTTTTCATTTCTCGTTGCTCTAGTTGTTCTTGTTTTTGTTTTCTCTTTAATTTAAGTAATTGGTTGGCTAGTTTTATATTTTTTATTTCTCTTATATCTATAGCATCTTCTAAGTTAATATCTTGTTTTGAAAGTGCCATTTGAATATTTTGTTCTAGTTTAGCTTTTTCCTCTTCATCTGGAGCAACTTCAATAAAAATACCAAAGTCATATACATATAAATCTGATATATCATCAAGAATACTTACATTAAATTTTCCAATTTTATTTACAAAATCATCTTTAAAATCTGCATATTCTAATATATCAGCAACTCTATAAGTAAGTGCCTCAGATATACTTCTATATATGTAAAGACTGCCATCTAAAATATGTCTAGTAGCCGTGTTTGAATTTAATGCTGCTAGTTTTTGTAATCCAACTAAAGCATTTGCATCAGGTGTAGAAGCATCTCTTGCTTCATTTAAACCTGTTACTGTTCTAATCATATTGAGATAATGATTATAATTGGTAATTAACATTTGAGTTTTTGACGCTCCTGAATTAGAAGTTAATTGCTGTATAGGAACTCTTGCATTGTTAAATTCACCTTCTTGCGTGTACGACCTACCAATAACAGAACCTGTTTGAAAGTATAATCTTAGTGCATCTTCAGGGTTATATGCGTTTCCTGTTCCTAAATCTACTTCATTTAATCCATCGGCATCAATATATACCCCGTCTGGTACCACTCTAGCAATAACTTGCTGTAGTTTTAAATGCGTCATTTGAATCAAATCTGTAAAAGGTATCATTCTTCTAACTAAAGACTCAATAACTCCCTTATACATTCTCGGAGCTACAGCAACATAATTAGGAAGAGCATGTTGACTTGCCGATTTTGGTCTAACCATGTTTTGAGCTAACTCCCATTTTAAAATAATGTTTGTGCCCATCACCATAACACCATTATACCAAACATCAATAGTTTTTGAAATCTTTTCAAATCTTCCTTCCTCCATCATTTCTTCTGGTGGATTAAACTGGTCGTCTTTTTCTATAACTTTACTACCTCCACTTTCTAATAATTTTTTCTTATAAACCATCTTTTTAGTAGTCTTATAATTAAAATACATTAAAGTACAAGTGTCTCTGTAAAATATATCATTTTCATAAAACTGCGCAGTATTATAATAATCATACCAACTTTGACTGTATTTGCTAATTTCTTCAAGTTGTTCTCTAGTTAATGTTGGGTCTATTTTTACCAGTTCAGTAATAGGTAAAGTTTTGATTTCACCCCAATAAAAACAATCTTTAAAATGAGGGTCTTCAGTATAACTATACACTACATTAGCTGGGTCTACATAAGATATTTCAACTCCAGCTCCTGGCAAGAACTCATGCTTAGCTACTGATATACCCAATACTGTTAAATCATAATCAAGCCTTTTTCTTAAATCTGTATAATGATTTTCCTCTAATATTGTGTTAATTGCTTCTTCCTCAGCAATCTCAATAGCAGGTTTGTAGTTTAACTGCATATATAATGAAAGTTCTTCATCAGTCTGGGGTAAATCATCTTGCGGTAAAACAAAAGGATTTATACCTGATTCTTTTTGTATAATTTCTAGTGTAGGTTTTGCAAGCATTTCTCCTTTTACTAAATCTTGATACTTGCTTCTTTTTGATTGAGACATTGCATCTTGCGCATAAGCTTTTACTTTGAAAAGCCTGTCAGACATTCCATTAACTACTATATCAACAAACTTCGGTATCACAGGCACGGGTGTCCAGTCTAAATTTAAATAAGACAAATCACCGTCAATTGCTAATTCATTTTTATATTTTTTTATTGACTGCTCTCCTCTTGCGTATAAACGAAGTTTATGAAAGTCTCTCCATTGATTATAATATCTGCATTGATTTCCATCTTTCTTAAACCACTCATATTGTATGGCTTGACCAATCTGTAAGCCAAATTCCATCGTAGCTTTTTCTGCGTCCGATACAAACTGACTTGGAAACCCTACAGATGAAATTTTTATTTTTACATCTTTCATCTGATAATCTGACTTAAATTGCCTGTATTAGTATACCTTGCAAAGTTAACTTTTATTTTTGATTCTTTTTTTTCAGGCTGATATAAATGCTTCTGACAAGCCATAATTGCAAGTCCTGAACTTATGGTTGCGTCAAATTTAGTTCTTTTATTAATATCGAACCTAGCCCAATCTTCCAAAGTTCTTGTAAATGGCATGCTTCCCATATCGTCTGTGTCTCTAAATATACCATTTAAATCTATTCCAACATATTTTTCTATATAAGACTCTACAGCCGATGCGTGAGCCTGTTTTACATCTTCACTACTATTGGGTATACCCCCTAACTCTCGTTCTGATTTAGATAATTTATTATATAATTTATCAGGTCTATTCATACTAAACCCTCTATACCCTCTATTTTTAAAATGATAGAGTAATCTAGGTTTATTATTTTCCACTAATATCGGCATACCGTAAAAGACACAGGCCATCAAAACTTCTTCAAAAAATATTTCAGCCGTTTGAGGTCTAGATATGTATTCTAAAAAAAATTCATTAGAAGGAGCTTCATCCATGTTAAACTTCGTCAAACCATGTAATGAGCCATTTGAGCCTCTTCCACCTACAGTGCCCGATATATCATAACTATCACAACCAAAAGCACCTATATGTTCATTGCCAGGATATTTTACCCCTCCTCTATTAATTACATTATTTTGTAAAGATTTATTTGGTGTCCATGAAACTAAAAACCTACCTCTAGTATCTGGTGTCCATATTACTTTTGTGTCTTTTATACCATCTTTCCAATGAAACGAACCTTTAGTTAAAAAATGTTCTTTTATCATTGAATCATTATAATCTATTTGTTGATATAATTTTGTTAAGTTAAAAAGTGAAGATTTACTTTCATCTCTAAATGCATGAGATTCAGTTCTAGGGAATTGCCTATAAAATTCATTTAAAGCATCAGCGTCATTTTTTAAAGAATCAACTTCTCCTTTCCAATAATTTATAGCTCCTTTATAAATATCCTCACCATCAACGCCCAAAACAGAATGTTTAGGAGTTTTCAAAACAGGCATACCATGTTTATCTATAAACCCTTCCATATTCCACTCCATAGGTATAAACAAGCTGTATAAACCACTTTTAGTTTGACCATTTGAATTTCTTAATAATGGATTTGAGTCATCATAGAGTTTTTTAAAATTATTTCCTCCTTTATCTAATGCATTTGATGTAGAACCCATCATGCATTTACCTATAATTTTACTACCTAATCGCAAACAAGTTTTTGTAACACGCCAGTTATTTAAAATATTATTAGGCTTTATCCATTTTCCACTTTCATCATGTACTAATAATAATAATTTTTCACCGTCATAAGAGTTATCATCTGTATTCTTCCAGTCTATTGTAGTATCTAATCCATCCATTTCATCCTCATCTACTTCATACATATTCTTTTTTGTAATCTTAGATGCTGGAACTCTATATGCTAACTCAGTCTTTGGTTTGTCCATACCATCTTGAATTGGCTTGAAAAAAAACGGAAGTCTGTTTGATATGGGAACTACTTTGTCTGTAAACATTTTTTTTGCATCAGAACCTGTTTTAGAAAGTATACCTACTCTTGAATCTCTTGCTAATGTAGCAGTGTTTACACATTCAGAAGAACCCATAAACGAAAATCCAGACCGCCTAATTTTTAAATATATCATTCCAAAACTTCTTTTATCTGCTTTACAAGCTTCCCAATAAATAAAAAATATTCGATTTGCTTCTCTGTAATCGGGATAACCTACATCAATACTAGTCCATTGTAAATACATATAATGAGCTCCAGTAACATAAGTGGAAATACCTTTGTTTTTAAACCAATATCCTTGTTCTCTATTGTCAAACTCTCCTTCAATATAATCAACCCATTGATTTTTAAAGTCAACAGGCATTTCATTCCATTGAAATATAGATTGTATTCGTAATAAAACTTTGGGAAGTTCATGTCTTGCCCAATATTGATTTTCTTTTTTTTTATGTCTTTCAAAACATTTTTTTGGAGTTTTAGGCAAAGCAATATGCAAACCACTAATGTTATATATATCTCCAATCTCTCCAGATTTAGAAATTACAACAACATTATATTTATCATTATACCCATATATCCAGCTTTTGTTTCTATTTTTATTAGAAACTACTGATTTAGGTATGTAGTTTTTGACTACAGTATATAAACTATTTGGACCTTCTTTCTGCAAAACCTCTTTTTGTTTCTATTTTAACATTTACTGTTTCATTATTTGACAAAGCCTCTTTCTCCTGTTCAATACGATTTAATATTTCAAACGCATCAAAAATAGCTAGCTTCTTAGTAGCAGCTGCATTTTTTAATCTATCTGCTGCTAATTCATCTTCTGGGTCAGGTTTTATAATTTTTTCTTTAGCTACATCAATTAATTCTTTTACAGCAGTTTCTCCTGCTTTTATTATTTGTAATTTAATTTCTTTATTTGTCATAATAATAAAGTTATTTGATGGTCAAACATTCTATAAAGCTTTTCCCCGTCCACATTAAATTCATATTCACTATCTGGTTGAAAAGATATTTTATCACCCTCTTTAATTCCTTTTAATTTAAGATAATTATTTGGATATTTCATAATGCCAATTAATGGCTCCTCTGAGAAAGGTTTAAATATATAAGAATCTTCAGTAGAAACAGGTTTTACAAAACAATATCTGTCATGAGCATACCACTTTTTATTATGTTTATACATAAAAAATTGCTCATTGTCAATGAAAAATAAATCGTCTTTAAAAAAGCTTTTGCCACTTTTTTCTTGCCCTTGCATATCATAATAAAATTTAAAAACATTATGATGTACTAATAAAGTGTCTTCTTTTTTTATTGGACCATTATAACCTATAGGTGTCGCTAATACTTTAGCATAACGGTTAGAAAAATGGTGGTCTTCTTGTGAGGTGCTTGTAATAAAATCAATCCCTGATATTTTTTTTGTATTATCGTACCTTTTACCATTTAAAGGTTTAACAATAAACTGAAAGGGAGATTTCATTAAAAATTTATATTATACTCTATAGAAACAGGAACGCAGGAAGTAAACTCTTTCCATAACATCACAACGTCTTTATCTTGAATATAAATTTTAAAAGATTGTCTGGTTTCATCATATTTAATAAGATGAATTGTATGAGAATTATTTAATATCTTTTGGCCTACTATATAGTGCATAGCTCCTGATTTGTAGTCAGGTCCAACAGATATTTTTCTAATATCCATTACTCTTTATTTTCTTCTTCTTTTTGATTAATCTCTCCAGTTTCTAAATTTATAACAACCTTATCCCCATATTTTTCAAGTAACTTTTGTTCTTGTTCTTTAAACATATTTTGCAGTACATTTAAATTTTTTAAAACATTATTTTTTGCTACTTCAATATCTCCGAGCTGGTTTTTTATAACTTGAAAATCTTTATTGAGTTTTTGTAGAATTTCTAATTCGTCTTTATCGAGTTTTTGTAATTTTTCTTTTGCCATATCTATTTAATTAAATTTTTACAAAGTTATGAATTTTTATTTATATAATATAAAGCACATCCATATAAGTATGATAACATAAAAAATAAAAATATTTTCATTATTATTTTTTAAATATTGATGTTGCCTTTTCTGTTGTCCTTCCTCCGAAGTAGGCTAAAACCGTAGCCATCATGACCTTCTCAAAAGTGTCGTTCCAAACTTCATTTATATGAAATGGAACATCATCAATACTATCTAGTATGCCCGCAAAACTAAATATAACAATACACCAAACTAAAACTAGAGGGCGTACATTCTTAGACAACCAGGAGTCGGATGCGGCATCTGCTTGCCAACGAGAAGTTACCGACTCTAATTCTTTATTTTGCTGTTCATAGATAAGTTGTTGTAATTTAATTTTATCTTCATTGCTAACATCAGATTTACCAATAGCCGCTATAGCTTCTTTAGGGCTTGTAACTCCTTGTAATACGCTTCCTAGCGTTGGATTTATCATTCCCGCTGCTCCTAAAAGGAGTTTTCCTACGGTAGTGTTTTTGAATTTCTTTTTTTCAGGCATTTGTTATATCTATATATTTTGTTTTACCGTCATCTCTAACAGCTTTTAAAATTCTGTTTCTATTTTTATCTTCACTGACAAACGATACATGAACCCAATCAGGATTTGTTTCTGAACCAAACTCCCAAATCATTTGGTCAAAATTTACATTTTCTTTAATCCAACCAAACATTTCAGCATTAGTTTTATGACCATAAATGTCATCAATATCAATTGCAGACGCGCCACCTTTACAACAATGTTGAGATTTGGAACTTCCCCCAATAGCTTCATTGAGAGCGGGCGACCTGTAAAAAGAATTTATTTTTATTGGACCACCAACCCATTCCCTAAGCGGTTCAAAGACTTTTTCAGCTAATTGTTTCATGTTAGCTATTGCATCACCATTTGGTGTGTTGTCAATGCCTAATCTTAAAGCAGTAACCGATTTAGTTGCCTCCTTTTCAGAAATATGTTTACTAATCATAATTTATTAATTTGTGCTTGACCTTCTTGTAGATTGCATCTTAGACCTATTTATCCATTCTTGAATTTTTTCTGGCTCAATTTCTAACTTGAAAGATAAATCAGCCGCCCATTGCCCTTTTGGTTTTTGGGTTTTATTATCATATAAAATAATTGTTGGGACTGATTTTATTTGATTTTTGATTGCTGGGGGTTGGTTCTCTAATTTTACTTTTAATACTTCAACACCTTTTAGCTGCCCTAAGTATTTATAATCATTATCAGAGTTCCATTTTGAATTTATATGTAGTAATGTCATATCTTGTGCGCTTGTTATTGCTGAAATGAATAGGACAAATATTACAAAAATTACATGTTTCATCTTTTATAAACTTTATCTTCTAATTCTTTTATTGACTCTTTATTGTCTAATATATCCTCTTTTAAACCATCTGTCGATTTTTCAATTTGTATTATGGTGCTCCTCACCAGCTCGTCTTTTAGCTGGAACTCCATTTTTTGAACAAACTCCTCGCCACTAAAACTATCAATCTTGTTATTTAAATCTTGAATATCTCCTTGTAATGTAAACCACATGCTAGCTAAAGAAATAGTTCCAGCTATAATGATTCCGATGGTTTTTAAGTCAACCTGTACATTAGTATCCTCACCGATTTTTGTTGCCATTGAGTTCTTGTGTTTTTTTTATTGTATAGACTATAGTCGCTACTAATAAAATTATTCTTAATATATCTACTACATAGTCTGCAAAAGAAAAAGCTAAAACTATTGAATTTATTATGTATAATCTTAAATCTTGCATTATCTTCCTTGACCTATGTAAATTTTTTTATAATTTTTACTTCCTTTGCATTTGCTTGTTTTAGTTTTTGCATGAACACCTGGTCTTCTTTTTTTACTTTTATATCTATGTACAAATGTAAAACCCTTAGCCATTGGTATTTATGTATTCATAAACAATTTCAATATTACCACCTGAAGTAGTTTGATTTTCTTTTTTAAACATATAATACAAAAATAATGTATTTTTCTTAATCTTTTTTTACCTTTTCTTTATACTCTTCAGTATTGTATTTTTAATTCCAATCTGGCTTTAAGTATTCATCTACAGGATTTTTTTGTAGTTCGATTTGATTGTCAAGATTTAGTTTCATTGCATCGACATCAATACCAGCTTCTAGCCATCCAACAACATCTGATTTTTTCAAATCTTTGTACTCAATAAAATCTTCACCTTCAACATATTCAACCCCATGTGTGCCAATTAAAGATGCCATGTATTCATCTGGTTTAGTTTTATCTTTAGCGGTATATGTCCAATGCACTGTATAAATAACATTGTCTTTGCCATCTTGTTTTATTTTAGCATCTAGCTGATTTATATGCCAGTCGTATGTATTAGCCATAATTTTTTTTTGTAAATATAGTAAATTTTTAAGGACTACAAGAATCAATAAAAGATACAACTCCAGAATTTCCGAACACTGTAAAACTTGTATTATTGTTTAAACGATATCTCCCGGCAGCTATAGTTGTGGTTCCGGCAGAGTTAGTATATACAACATCATTAGCCACAGGGAGTGAGCCTGAACCATCATGATAATAAGTTTGATTCAATACCTGAGTACAACTTATTCCAGTTTCAGCTATTGCTGAAGTAAAAGCCGTAAGCGTAGAACAGTCTTGGTCGTATCCGTAAAAGTCTGAAAATTTATATGGATAAGCTATTGGCATAATTTATATTTTATGAACATGATGGTAAAGTTTGTATTTGCCCAGCTCCCCCTTCACTATTTAAACCACTTATAGATGTTCCAGCAGAACATATCGTTGTAGTGGCTGAAGTACCAGTTTGTACACCGAATATAATAGTTGCTGGTGTAGACAAACTTGAATCTGTATACAAATAATCTCCAACACTTAAATTACTAGCCGCTCCAATATTTGAATTATAGTAATAAGTAGTGCTCCCAGCTCCCATAGCATCCGTAACAGCAGTTAGTTGATTTGAGCCTCTGTTTGCTGGATTCGGTAGACAACCTGTATTAACAGTAGGATAAGTATTACCTGATGTCACTGCGCCACCTGTATTTCCGCCATTTACTAAATTATACATAGATATAGGCCCGGTAATGGTTCCAGAACCATAAGTTCCATATAGACATTCCTGAGCTATTGATTGCATTGATAAGGTTCCTGAACTAGGTACAGCCATGTAGTAAAATTACAAATTATTTAATAAATGCTATTGTTGTATATCTATCTGCTTTACTTTTATTTTCTATAGCGTGCATAATCCTTGGTTTTGTGTGTAACAAATGAAAAATACCTGTGTGTCTTTTGCTAGGAGCTTCACATAATAATTTTTCAAATCTATCATAAAATGTTGTTGAATTTACATTATCTATTAAGTTAAACATTATAAAAGCTTTATGTTCCAACACATCACAATGTGGCACTAATTTAAAACCCGGAAGGTCTTTAAATATTTTTATATCAATTTGCGTATAATCAGGTACTTTATTTTTAATATAATTAATATCTAGTAAACCAAGTATTTTATGTTTTAAATTTTGGTCATGGTTTTCAAAACGTGTAGTAATATCTTTAAATAAACTTCCATCTTGAAGTTTGTAATTTAAATTATAAGGATTAAAATTAAAGCCCTGTGGTATTTCAACTTCCCATGCAGGCACTTCGGGGTGCAATTTATTCTTTACAATCACATTTATGTTTTTTAAGCTCTTCTATCTCAGCTTTTAATTCTTTTATAGCCTCAAGTAATATTGGTGCTATACCTTGATGTCTCATTGAAAGCATACCATCTTCATTTTTTCTTACAAGTTCTGGTATTACTTTTTGCACGTCTTGCGCTATAAATCCTATATCTTCTTTTATGTCTAATATACTATTAGATTTTTTCCAATCAAATGTTACACCTTGCAACTTACTTACTTTATCTAGAGCTGAATTAATAGGCTTTATGTTTTCTTTTAATCTTTTATCTGATGGTGAACCAAAAGCTACAACATCACCGGCAGTTTGTAAATTACCAGAAGAGTTTACTTGAAATTTTATTGCACCACCTGAGGGTTGTATAATAAAACTATCTCCTGATGCCCCAAACTCTACGTTACCGCCTGAATCTACACATACTATTGTTGCGGTTGCATCGGTGCTTTCAAATTTAGCAACAGTATTTATAGTAGATGAATTAACGTGCAGCTTGATATTAGGCGATGTTGTTCCAATTCCTACATTATCTCCTAATAAAATTATATTATCAGCTGCTGTTATTGTTAAATCGTCTGTATTATGATTGTATCTTATTTGTCCTTTTGCATTATCACTTGTGTCTCCAAAAAATATGCTACCTGTACCTGCATCACTAC
>Ga0160423_10000203_pt1 | contig 45422 bp, 33 predicted proteins | sample CRUFie14St8metaG_FD_108191 | JGI IMG/M metagenome (GOLD analysis project Ga0160423, IMG submission 108191) | Marine microbial communities from the Costa Rica Dome - CRUD Field 142mm St8 metaG | ecosystem: Environmental > Aquatic > Marine > Oceanic > Photic zone | place: Costa Rica: the Eastern...
CTGCAAAATCTCGCAGTTATCGTCAATGCCCAGATTGCGCTGTAATATTTGCAGCGGTTGACCGCTGTTTAGACACCCTTCTCCGCAATCGCGTTAAACCTCCAAACCGAGTTGAATGATTGACCCAACCGAGTTGGGTTAATTTTTTCTCAAGATCATGAAATTCCTGCTGTCATTTATTTTTATCATGGCGACGCTCTCATCCGTAGCCTCACATGTTCCAGAAGAACTCTACGGTGACTGGTCGCTCGATCTTGAGTCGAATGAAGCTGGATGGCTTAGAATCGCAGACAACGAGGGGGAAATAGAAGTCTCTATGATGGTAAACGTCGGCTCAATCAGGCCACTCAAAGGTGTCGAGGTGAAAGACGGAAAGATTAAAGTCCCTCTCAAAACCTATCGTTATAAAGGCAAAGAAGGAGGCATTCTTTCTACTAATCGTGCCGAGATCTGGTCTGAAGATGGAAAGCTCACGGGAATCATTTTCACCCATTTTCCTAAAGGGAATCAAAGTATCGAAGACCCGTTTTACGGCATCGCTATTCCCCCAATGCCACCAGAACCCGACCTCTCCAAAGTAAAGTGGGGCAAACCGATTGCTCTTTTTAACGGTATAGATCTCACCGGATGGGAAGTTCGCCGACCTCAAAAAATCAACGGTTGGTCCGTCGAAGACGGAAACCTAGTCAACACCACGCCAAAGACTGACTTCAGTGCCACAGGGGCTTATGCCAACCTCATGACCGTGACAAATTTTGAAGACTTCAAGCTGCACATCGAATTCAATATCGGTAAAGACCGCAACAGCGGCATCTACGTCCGTGGTCTCTACGAAACCCAGGTGGTGGATCGCGACAGCCGCATGCAGGGTTTACAGGGCGTTGGATCCATTTTTGGACTGGTCGAACGCACCGAAAATCCCGCCTACGAAGGAGGCAAGTGGCAGACCTACGAAATCACGCTCGTCGACCGCCACATGACCGTGGTTCTCAACGGAGTCACCACCGTCGACAATCAACCTGTCTCCGGCCCGACCCCGGGAGCCGTTAATACTCACCCCATGCTACCAGGACCAATCTATTTGCAAGGCGATCACACCTCGGTGAAATACCGTAACATCCTACTGACGCCTCGCATCAAGTAGATCCCCTTTGATAAAACTATTTTTCTGCAAGTCTATGATCCGCTTCTTCACCCCATTACTTGTCGCCGCCACTCTTCCCCTTCTGGCTGAATCTCCTCTTAAAAAGGGAGCGAAACTCAACCTGATTTCCAACGAGTTTGAACTCGCTGACGGGCCTTCCTGGGATGGTTGGTCGCTGACGATCCCAGACCCACTAGCCGAACAAACAAAGCGGCTCATCGCTTCCAAAAGCGAATGGCAGAATCAATTTAAAGGAGAACGTTTCAGCGCCTCTTTTTTCAACCATGGCCATCACTACTTTTCAGACAACGGAAACGGTGCAATTCTAAAACGCGACTATCTGACAAAGGAACTCGAGGTCATCCACCGTGAGAACCTTGAAGCCGACCGGTCTCGAAAACCCAACGACCTCGTCGTGGATCGCTCAGGTGGCGTCTATTTCACACTCACCCGGGCAGGTCAGATCATCTATATCTCACCTGAAGGTGAATCCTCCGTCGCCGCCGAAGGAGTCGAGACTGCCAATGGTATTATTCTCAACCCGGATGAATCAATCCTCTATGCCTCCGAAGCTGCCCCCAAGCGGATTGTCGCGTTCAATGTAGGAACCGGAGGCAGACTCACAAGTCGCCGCCTCTTCGCCTCAATGGAAGGCGAGCCATTGGAGTCAAGGGCAGCCGACGGCATGACAATCGATCGCGCCGGAAATGTCTATTGCGCCGGCCCTACCGATATCTGGGTCTGGAGCCCGGACGGCCAACTGATTGAAAAGATCGCCTGCCCCGAACGGCCCGTAAACCTGACTTTTGGAGGGGCTGACCTGCGCGACCTTTACATCTCCGGATTCGGTGGGATTTACCACCAACGCATGCGCATCTCCGGCGTTTCACCCCAGCCTCCCGCAGCGTGGTCAGAGCAGGAAGCCAAGACCAAGCCCAGCGTTACGCTCCCCAAAGGAGTAACCCCGCACCTAGACCTGACCTACGCCCAATACGGACCTCGGAAGATGCTCGCCGACATTTATATTCCTCAAGGAGACGGACCTTTCCCGGCTGCCGCAATTCTCCACGGAGGCGGTTGGCACAGCGGTGACAAAATGAAGTTCCGAGCTATGGCAATAGAACTTGCTAAGCGTGGCTACGTTACCATGGCGATCGCTTATCGACTGAGTGAGGAAGCGAGGTTTCCAGCCAACATTCAGGATTGTCATGCAGCTATTCGCTACTTGCGCGCAAACGCTGAAAAGTTCAGTGCTGATCCCAATCGTATTGGCGTCTTAGGTGGATCTGCCGGAGCCCACCTCGCCGGCCTGCTTGCGGCGACTGCGGATGTGAAAAAATTACACGGTGAGGGAGGTCACCCCGGAGTTTCCTCAGCAGTCCAAGCCGCCGTCGTCATGTCCGGTCCCATGGAAATCGCCACCGGAAACGTGGCAGAGCGCTCGCTTCTCATAGACAACCCAAAGCCAAACGCGATCTGGCTTTTTGGTGGCAACGTGGAAGAAAAATCTGAACTCTACGCTCTCGCCGATGCCCATCAGCACATCGACGAAAATACCCCGCCCATCCTTTTTCAATATGGTGGCACTGAAGATCCCTCGAGAACCCTACCGTCCATGGATAAGCTCATGGAGCTGGGAATCCGAACCAAAGTTCTCTCAGACTACCCCGAGGGTAAACACGGTTGCTGGAATCGCCATCCCTGGTTCCTGCCGATGGTCGAAGACATTGACCAGTGGTTTCAAGAACACCTTTAATTCTGACTATCAGCGTGAACGCATGATCTCACTTGTCATCACTTCGACGACGAGCGTCTGTAAACCATAGTCATCCTCTTTGACCTGTTCAAGTATGTCGTTAATAACGTAGCCATCGACGGGTTCCATCTTACGCCCGGTGGAATAGCTGAGCAATTTGGAAATCAATCCACGGGTGAAAACATCTTTACGCGAATCAACAAGGACTTCCTTGAACTCCTTAAAATTTGCGAAGGTTTCACCCGAAGCGAACTCACCCGACGCATCTACCTTGAGACCTCCCCCACCAGCTTGGCGGTAACGGTGTCGCCAACGCCCGATCGGATCGAAGGCCTCCAGTGGGAAACCGAGCGGGTCAATCTTGCGATGGCATTCAGCACAGGCTTTGTCTTCGCGATGCTTCTTGAGCTTTTCGCGGATCGTAGTCGCTCCGCGTGTATCCGCCTCAATTTCCGGCACCTCGTCCGGCGGTGGCGGCGGTTTAGACCCGAGGATATTTTCCGATACCCAAACACCACGGGTGATGGGCGAAGTATCCACACCGTTTGCACTCACCGCCAGAACCCCGGCCATGCCGAGCACTCCACCCCGCCTTGCGTTCTCCTTCAAACTTACTTTCTCGAAACCGTCAGCAAGACGCATCGTCTCGCTCTCCGGCAGTTGGTATAAACCAGCAAGATATTTATCCACAAAAGTGTAGTCAGCATCGAGAAAATCCAATACCGGTCGATTCTCTTTCAGCACATGGTTAAAGAACAGCCGGGCCTCCTTTTTCATCGAAGCGGGAAGATTTTGATAATAGTATACCCCCGCAGCCCCACGGGGAGGAGGCTGCGATCCGATACCACGCAAATTCAACCAACTGTCGAGAAAACCTTCAACAAACCCTCTGGAGTTGTCGTGAGCCAGAAGACGCCGCACCTGCCGCCCAAGTTCATCGGGTTTGACTAACTCACCCGACCTCGCCTTGTTCATGAGAAACTCATCGGGAGGCAAAGCCCACAGAGCATATGAAAGACGCGACGCCAGATCGTATATCCCCAGTTCATCTTGATCTTCTTCAGTTACTTCGGTCAGGTAGATAAAAGACGGAGAACACAAAATCATCTTCACCGTGTCGAGCGCTGCTTCACGTGGTGAAGCCATTTCATCAATTCGTTTTTGATAGGTCGCCCCGATTCGCTCTCGATCCAAATCATTCAAAGGACGTCGGAAGGCACGTTCGCCGAAGGCAAATAACTTCTCTTCCGCACTTTCCTCCTCAAAACCCTTGCCCCCAAAAACGGCTATTTCCTCCTTTGTCCCCCCCGCTTCCGGCAAAGGTCCATGAACTTTGATCTCGTCGATACGGATGTGAGGTAAAGCACCTTCGCGCAAAATGTGCGCACGGTTGACACCCGAACTGTATTTCTTTGGATCAAACTCTTCTTTGTAACGCTCGTTCACTTTGATAACAGAAGCCCTCGACTGCCAGGGCCCATTGGGAAAGATAAAGCGGGGCGTTTGTCCTTGCTCTAGCCAGACTCGGAACTTGAGCCACTCTTGGCTGTCATCTGGCACCACCTGCTGACCTAACAAGGGCTCAATAGCCTGCGGGTAGTGAATATGCCCTTTCGTCACATCGCCCGGCACCACTCCAAGTAAAAATGGCTCCGAAAAATCGATCTTAAAAATCTCCGGATCGTAGTGCGTGTCTCGATGGTAAGCCCGCGCCAGCGCACTGATATCGTAGTAACCGGATACCGGCACGCCCTCTAGGAAATCTTCAATGTGACCATAACCACCCTGACGCGTATTTGTGTTAGGTTGTTCGTAGAGACAGAGGTAATCAAAATTAAACACGCTCTTATGCGCTCCGGTCAATTCCTCATACTGCACGAAGTTTTCGGTGAAGTGCCAGGTCTTCGGTTCCACCTCAGGCTTACCAATACGAAGATTGACCAATCGATTAGCAGCCTGAAAATACTGGTCTAAAAGAAATCCAGACGTAACAAGCGTAGCGCCGATTGTATCGATGTGATCGCTCGTATTTTCTTTAGGGAAATCAGCGGTCAAGCCTAGCGTATCGACACGACGATTGAAGAGTTTCTCCAGCGTGTTTTCATATTCACGCGTCGACAATCTCCGCATCACGGTACGCCCAGTCCCATGTCCCTCGATTTTTCCGCGCACACTCTCCACGTTCTCCCTTAGCGCGCGGATCACGGCTATCCGCTCTGCATCGCTGGGTTGGTCCGCCTTTTTGGGTGGCATCTCCTTAAGCGTCACCTGATCGATAATTTCCTGAGCCGTAATCAGATCGAACTCCTTTTCCAAAGGAAGTTCAAAAGCCTCGAAATCACGGTCAGCTTTTTGAACTGCGGAATCATGACACTGGAGGCAGTAATTCCCAACGAAATCATAAATGATCCGGTCGGAATCATCTACCCCGCCTGCCGTCCATGCGGCACCGATTAGAAGTGAGGGCCACGCTCGCAAAAGAAAACTCATCTACGAAAAGGTTCCGCTACTAGTACCAAAGGCATTCGCCTCAAGTCCCATACGCTGCGCCATTTCAAGGTAAAGATTACAGAGTGGCACCTTTTGCGTTCCACCTGCTTCCAGGGCCTTGAACTCACCGTGGCGATAACCGCCTCCGGCCAGAATGATAGGCAGGTCAGTATTTTTGTGCGAAGCGCCGTTACCCATACCGCTACCGAAAATAACAGCCGTGGAATCGAGTAGGCTTTGTTCTCCATCTTGGATTTGGGAAAGACGAGTCAAAAATCTGTTGAAGTGCTTGATCTGATAGGTCTCAAGAGTGATGAGGTGGGCAATGTTTTGCTCATCATTCCCGTGGTGAGAGAGTCCGTGATAGGACTTCGCGATGCCTAGATCCTGCGGAAGAAAGCAGCCCCCAATTTCAAGGGTTGCAACGCGGGTCGAATCCGTTTGTAGAGCCAATGCGATCAACTCATATAACATGGGAAGATCATTCACCGTATTGACGTTGGACGGGATATCAAACGGAGCATCCGGCTTGGGGTGGTCCGCCCATCTCTGCCTCATTTCGAGGCGCTTTTCCACATCACGAATCGAAGTGAGGTATTCGTCCAGCTTTTCCTTGTCCTCGTGATTTACCTTTCGACTGAGCCTATTGGCATCCTCCAGAATGGAATCAAGAATCGAAGCATGGAGAGAATTTTCTTTGGCTCTTTGCGCTTTCCGTTCCGCGGAATCACTGGCAAAGAGCTTTTTAAACAAGTCAGCCGGCCCCGTAATCGGAGGAACCCGAACTCCCGAGCGTGTCCATGCAAGCTGACAACCACCATGAATTCCTCCCTCGGAACCAACAGTCAGCGAGGGAAAACGAGTTTGAGTTCCAATTTCATCCGCAATAAACTGGTCAATGGTCACATTGCCATCAGGTCTGTTCTGCGCTTCTGAATTCAGAACTCCGGAAAGAAAAGAATGAACCGCAAAGTGTCCTCCCTTGATCCCATGATCAAGGCCGCGGTAGATGGTCATGTGATCGCGATTTTCGGCTAGCGGCTCAAGCAAAGTTGTCGTCTCGTAGCCCTTCCCTGCTGTCTCGGGAAAAAGAGACTTCGTCTGAAATCCGAGAAGATTGCCTACCGCCACGAATCTCGGAGTTCCCACGCCTGCTCCTACCGTATTCTGAACTACAGAGCTGCCCTCTACAGATTTTGCCATGAGCGATGGCAAACTAGGTAGTGTGACTGAGGCACCAAGTGCCCTCAAAACGAAAGCTCTGCGATTAATGTCCACGGACATCAATCTCTGGCACCTAGACAACGGCTTCAACTAAGTCATTGGGGCGCGATGATGTGACATCCGCCAAGCCACCGGGGCAATTTAAAACTCATGGACTAGGAGTCAGAATGGCGTGGATTGAACAATTTCCTACCGCGTGATTCGGTGTCGAACTGGTCTGGATTTTTCTGCCCTAGTCACCGATTAAAAATGACCAAACAAGCTTTGATAAAGGAAGCTTTGGTAAATTCGGGGCGAAAATCGAAATTGACCAACTCAACTTAGCAAGCGACTTAACAAACGCATCATTCCTATTCAAGCATCTTCTTTGCCGGATTCGGCAGAAACCAAGACTAGAAGAGTCTTGAGTTATTATCTATGGTAACAGTGATTCGCGAACGTCCACTTTCGTTGAAGATTTTTCCTCGCTAATGAAGGAATTGATCATAGACATTTTTAAATATGGCTGGAAGCCCGCTGGAGGCGCTATCCTCGGAGTCGTCATTGTCGTGTGGATGATCCGCAAAGGGATTGAGGCGAGGAAACGTCGCCTCCGAGCTCTGGAGAGAGCAAAATCACCCGGACCCATGACCATTGGTGATCTCGACTTCGAATTAGAAAAGAGAGACAAGTCAAGACCAAAAGACTCCCGAGACATCGACCTTCCAAAACGGCGAGAGAAAACCAGTAAGAGCGTGGCAAAAGAAGAAGAGAATCGCTTGGGTAGTGAACTCGATTCCTTACTTGATTCAAGCCGACCAAAAAAGAGAAAGTCGTCCTCTTCAAATTCATCTAAAAAGAGCAAGCGCAAACCCAGTCGAGCCACATCACAAGCGCGTGAATCTAACTCTCCAGATTCAAAATCGAGCGAGCCCAAACGGAAAGCTACCCGAGGTAAGACCAAGAAAAAGTCGGTTACTAAGGAAGAACTCAAAAGATCGCTGAAAGAGGAACTCAAAGCAGAGCTGCGAGCCGAACTACGGTCAGAGCTGCGAGCCGAAATTGAGTTGGAGAAAGACCAAAAAATTAGTTCTCAGACTAGCGACCCTCCAACCCAGCATGGAGAATCGGGAGCTACTGACAAGGTAGATACGGTAAATCCTGCCCCCGTTGACCGCGTTAGACCCGATCGTCCAACTTCTATCGTAAGCAGCACGCCCCAAGATCTCGAACCAAAAAACCGAGAAGCCGCACCTTCAGAATCCACCGCTCCAATACCGACCATCGATTCGACTCAAGAACTCGCGAAGGAGCCGGAACCTCGAGTCAATCCGAACCCTGCTCCCTCTGCTCCGTTATTACCGAAGCCACTCTCGCCAGCACCTCTCCCCTCGACACCGACGGCAGCGAAACCAGCCCAGCCTTCGCCCACCCCTACCTCGAATACACCTAAGCCCCCGGTAGCCGCCAACGCCTCGCCGGTGGCAACTTCACCGACTCCAGTCCGACCTGCGACGGGGACACCTGCGCCTGCACCGGTAGAAGTTGCCGCACCAGCACCAGCACCAGCACCGGCACCAGCACCCAAAGGCTTTCTAGAAAAATTTTTCCGACCAAAAGATCCGCGTGAGCATATCGGGGAACGACTCGCTATCAAACGTGGCAGACTGAAAGGACGTTACGGCACAGTTGTCTCTATCGAAGGAAACGTGGTAACGATTTCAGATAAATCAGGAAAAATTACCACGGTCGACGCAACGGATTTCTAATCCTGCCGCGCCGACTGATTTCCAACATGAAACTTCCCATACTCTCTTTACTACTTGTGGGAGGTATCACCACTTCGTCGGCTCAGGGATTGACGTATGATAATCCGCCCGAAGCAGACCCACCGTATTACCGAGTCCGTTTTGAGGCGTCCAAAAAGTCCGGTGATCTCATCTTCCCGGTTCAGTATACCGTGTGGATTCCAGAAAATATTAAGACCCTTCGAGGCCTCATCGTGCATCAACACGGTTGCGGAGAAGGCTCGAGTAGGTCAGGCCAAACTGGTGCCTTTGATCTTCACTGGCAGGCATTGGCAAGAAAGCACGGCTGTGGACTAATATCCCCCTCCTACGAACAGCCCCAACAAGCTGAATGCCAGATGTGGTGCGATCCACGCAATGGTTCAGGCAGCGCATTTTTGAAAGGCCTGTCGGTTCTTGCAGCGAAGAGCGGACATCCTGAACTAGCATCACTACCCTGGGCACTTTGGGGTCACTCGGGTGGGGGCCACTGGTGCGGGGGTATGAGCCTGTTATATCCCGAGCGCACTATTGCCACCTGGTTCCGTTCTGGTGTTCCCCTGTTTGAGACTAATCCAAACCGCACCTCAATAAAAATCCATCGACTTTCAAGGGCAGCCCTTGGCGTCCCCATGATGTGTAATCCAGGAACCAAGGAAGGAGTGACCGTCAAAGAAGGTCGTTTCGCTAAAGTCTGGCCGGCCAATGAAGCCTTCTTTACCAAGGTTCGAAGCGCAGGGGGACTTCTGGGTGTTGCGGTGGATCCGCTGACGAGTCACGAATGCGGCAACCAGCGTTACCTCGCGATACCGTGGCTGGATGCCTGCCTCACAGTTCGACTTCCAGAAATATCAGGAGAGGCCCTCAAACCGATGCCAACCGAGGGAGCGTGGTTGGCGCCTCTGCTTGGCGAAAGAGCGGTTCCTGCTTCCAAGTTTAAGGGCGATAAGTCGAAAGCCATCTGGCTGCCTAACGAGGCCATCGCTCAAGCGTGGATGCATTACGTCAGGGACACCAATATTCCGGACGAGACTCCTCCACCCGCACCAACCAATCTCACCCTCGACGGCAAGATCCTGAGATGGTCTGCTGAAGCAGACTTTGAAAGTGGCATTTCCCACTTTATCATTGAGAAAAACGGAGAAAAAATCGCCACTGTCCCCGAAAAACTGGCAAACCGCTTCGGGCGCCCGATTTTTCAGGGCCTGCAATATAGCGACTCGCCTTCAGCACCTCTAGTTCAGATGCGATTTGAAGACCCCGACCGAACTGCAAGCGATGTCTATCAAGTTCGCAGCGTTAACACAGTCAATCTCGTTTCCGAGTGATCGTGCTTCTAGTTATCCGAATCATTGGAAAATGGCGATTCAGAGATGAGCTTTACCCACCGCAACACGTTAACTCCAGTCATCCAGGCAATCACGGCATACTCTTCAAAAAAAAGACGCATTCAATCCCTCTAAGACTGAACCGGCGACCTCAGTCGTGACGAGTGATTCAATGCGAACATAAAGTCCCTCCCAGTCACTCGCTAGAACTCCCCGCATAGGGGACAGACGAGTGATGCAGAACAATTTTGACCTTGCCGTGGTCGTCTAGGACGTAGCCGAACGAGTATTCGACCTTCACCAGTTCGCCCTGCGGATCGGTGAAGAAGTAGTTGCCCATCGCCATGGCGGTATTGCCGTTAAGGAGCACTGCGGTGTTCTCGAAGCGGACTGCGGTCCAACCTTTGATCGCGAAGCCACTGTCCTCTCCGCAGACGTTGTTGGTGGCAACAAAATAGGAGAGAGCTTCTTCGAACGTCCCGCGAAATTGGACCTCGGCTGCTAACGTCGGCTTAAACAACACCGGGGAGGCGCCATAGTTATAGAGGTTTTGGATGTGCTCTTTGGCAGCTTGCTCAAAGTCTCCGCCATTCTTGTGCGCAGCGGAGATGCGGACGATGCCGTCGCCCCATTCCTTTTGGGCGGCGGAGACATGTTCTTCGGTAAAGGTGCTCACTTGATCGATTCGAATTTAAATTTGCGGTGGACTGCCGCCCAAGAGGCGAAGGGCCGCGCCCTTCTTGATTCTGAACTTTCAATTTCGGATCCAAGAACGAAGTTTTCAAGCGTTACTGCTAGGAATTTACTTTTTGAGGAAAGTCGCGGAAACCGGAAATTGGGGGAACCCATGGGAAAGAAGGGGGTTGCGCCCACCGGGCAGCGCATCCGGCCCTGAAACAAAACCGTAATGATGATGGCTTTCAGGCTATTATCCATTGCCCACCTCGTCTTTCACGATTATAATCTACGTAACAGAAAGAATGACCTCTTCTTCCAAACCCGATCGGGAAAAGCGTTCTTTCTCGGATGCTTTTTACGACGGCATCGGGGCCCTTCTCCCGGGCTGTTCAACAGCCCTTGAACTCGTCGAAACGGGCCTCGAGCGCCCTCTCACGCTTAGGGAAAAGTTTGTTCTCTTCTACAACTCCCCTCTTTGCCTCCACTGCAGTTGCAACCGCGACAGGTTTGACGAGGAACGACTGAAACTCAGGGAACTCGATCGCGAAAGAAGAGAAACAAAGTGATGAGCTTACCGGTATTAAGCTAAATCGTCTCCGTCCTGTCGGTGACGCCCTCCTCTTTGTGTTGATGCTAGTCGGCTAGGTTGGAGAGAACAGTCATCTGCTCGATGCGCGCCTTGATTCCGCCTCAGGGAAGGATCAATGATCCACCGAGCGGTAGAGAAACGCATCGGAGGTCAGCAGGGAGATGATGAGTGAGTTCATGCTCCCGCCTCCATCGGCGTATGCTCGATGTGCTTCCCGCAGAACGGGGGCATCATTGAGCGTTTCATTGCGTCCCATCCAAAAACGGAAAGCATGGCGCACAAACACCTGCTCGACGCGCTCACTCTCAGCAAGTTTCTGAATCATATCGATCGCATTGCTGACAGGACCGTCCAAATCCGAGTCGCCGGAATCAATTATCTCCCCTGAGGTATCCACCGGCTTGTCGAGTTCCTCCGTTCGATAAAGACCCGCATGATTATACATTTCAAATGGCAAACCAAGCGGATCCATCTTCTCGTGACAACTCCAGCAATACGCTTCACGTGTCACTCGCATTCGCTCCCGCAACGAGTTCTGGGGCTCGTCCGGAAGTTGAGCATCCACCGTGATCGGGACGTCAGGGATGCCCCCACCAAGCAGGTTCTCGCGAATCCAGATTCCGCGATGAATCGCATGGTTGTCCATGGCGTCGGAGTGGGAAACCAACCAACTGGGGTGAGTCAGAATACCGAGACGCTGCCCTGCCGGAGCAACTGCGAGAGTTCGATCGGCCTTCATAGAACCGGCACCAAAGGAGCGGCGACTAACGCGGACGTATTCAGGCGTTCCCGATAACGTAGCTCTGTCGACTCTCGTATCGAAATTGGCCCCGGCTTTCCTTTTCATGTCAGCCATCTCTTGAACCAGAGCCTTCAGTTCCTTCTGCTTTTTATCCAGCGTCTTTTGAAGCTGCTTGTCGTCCTTATTGGCTTTGGCCTCGGCTTCGAGTGCATTGACTTCTTTGGTCAAAATCTTTCTCTCTTCGGCGATCTCCGCGGTGGCCAAGGCTTCTGCCTTCTGTTTCTCCTTAGTAGTGGCGGCTCTCTCTTCCTTGGTGCGTTCGCGACCAAAGTATGAATCGTCTTTTACTGTCGCGACCACCAGTTGAGTGGTCAGCAACTCCCTCAAGACGTCCTCATCTTCCTCAAGAATCAATTCAATAAGACGATCCGTGCTCGCCGCGGCGTCAAACATCGCACGGTAGTGTGCCCCCCCTTGTTGCACCCCGGTCTTGCCCAGCGCGGCGGTATCCTTGCAGATATAGCCAGCCAGATCGTGATCAAAGTAGTCTCGGAAGAAGCGAAGCACCCGAGGTTTGCGAACGCTGTCGTCTTCCAACATCCGAGTTACCTCCCGCTCCACGTCCTCGCGAGTGCGCATACGACCCTCAACAATCGCCTCACGAAGCTGATCATCAGGTTTGATGTATCGAAGGGCGTGGTTGACGGCGAGGCCGAGCTCCCAATCCTGCAACATGACTCGCCCATGCAGATCGGGCTTACCCTTTGTTGCCAACTCAGGTCGGAAGAGAGCATCACGATCGAGGAAAATAGACGACAGCCCCATGAAGACTCCATCCTCTTTGCCGACTTTCTCGATCGAAGCCTTGGTGATCTCGAGGTAATCATCAGATTCTTCCCGATTCGGTGGTCGGAACGTTAGTGCCTCGAATAGATAGTCAACGGCAGCACGAAGGCGCTCGTCGGAATACCCCGACTCCTTCATTAGATCGTAAACCGGCGTCAAGGGACGAACGACGTTGGTATTATAAACGATGGCGGTCGGCAGACCTCTTAAATCTCCCTCAGGCTTTGTCGATTGGTCGTAGGTCTTCGGATCATCGGTAATTTGCTCAGGGAAACCGACCAGACTCATGGGTCCGTATGCCATATACTTAAGAATATCCTCGGCCTTGCTCATAATCTGCCTCGCCTCAGCACTGTTGACCGAATAGAAATCAGGGTAGTTTTCGAGCCCGTGCTTACGATCGGATGAAAGCACCACAGGCACGCTCTTCACGGCGGTGGCATAGGCAACCGTACCTCCTTCCCAGCGGATAATTCGATCAGTGCCGAAGTAGAGTTTCAGTTCACCACCATGATTGGTTGGAATAAAATCGCCACGAGACCGGAGGCCGGGCTTTGCCGGATCAAACTCTGGCTCTGTATTGATCAATTCATTCAGCCGAGTGATGTGCTCTTGCGGTGTTACCCGCCAGATGCGAGCGGGCGAGGCCGTAGGCTTGAGTTTGATTCCTTTTGGCATTTCTCCAAAAAGAAGATCATGATCGACGTAATTGCCTTTCTTGGGATCGAGGTGGGCGTAGAAGCCTCCTTTGTCTTCCATGACGCGCTCCAGTTCCCCGACCACCCAGTCGGCGAAGCGAAGTCGCTCAATCGTCTCGGGGGCCTGTTTCTTCTTGGGCGGCATTTCCCGCAAAGCTACCTGAGCCCATACCGACTTCCAGATAGCGGCATTGGTTTCGTCCACCGGACCAAGTTCGAGCAGATTCAAATCTGCCTCCGCCGTGATGTCATCGTGACAATCAAGGCAGTGGGAATCAAGGAACTCGATCGCAATGGAATCGAAGGTGCCATCGGCAGGTTCCCCGGGTATATAAGCATCGACGGCGCGGGCAGAAATGCCCGTCGCCATCAAAACCGTCGCGAGGACGGGATGGATTAAATTCATGCCAGTATCTCCTTGAGAGGGCCGGTTCCGGAGTCGAACTTGGCAGCCATCTGGTCGCTCATATTGAAGCGATCCACCTTCACCCCAGAGGCGCGCAGGATTGAGGTGTAAAGGGCATTAATTGGACGCTTGCCATCAAGCTGGGTCAGCTTGCCAGTTGTAAAGGCGCCACCCGGGTTCCCAAGAAGCATCACCGGCCAATTCGAACCACTGGTGTGCTGGGAATCCGCATTGTTACTCGTGTAAACAATCAGCGTATTGTCCATCATCGTTCCGCTGCCTTCCGGCACGCTCTCAAGCTCTTCCATTAGCTTCACCAGCATGCGACTGTTGTATTGGCGGATCTTCACCCAGATCGGATTATCCGGCTGCTTCATGTGACCAAGATTGTGGCCCTGCTGCTCAACACCTAGGCCTTTCCAGGCACCGAAGATCTCACCGCGGCCTGAACCGATAGTCAGAGTATTGGTGATGCCGGACTTGAGGGCTGAGATACCGAGATCAAGAAGAGAGTCGTGCCAGTCCGTTTCAAATACCGGGGTGGTGTAGCGACTGTCGACTTCAGGGGCGAAGTCACGAAGGTGATCTGAAACACTTCCGAGTCGCTCGCGCAGACCGTTAATATCGCCAAAACCATCCACATACTGACTGTATCGCTGAGCGTCCACAGCCGGAAGAGAGCCGCCCTTAGCTGCAGCAAGTTCCTCAATGCGGTTGAACATTCCAGAGCGGGCTTCATGCTGTTTGCGGATATCGCCCGTAGAAATTCCCCCGTAAAGCATCTGGTAAAGATGGTTCGGGTTTGAGTGCATGAAAATAGGCTGTCCTGCACCGCTAGCAGAAAGATTAGCCACCGTCGGCTTGGCCTTCATGTTTTCCATGGAGTCCATCCCGATGCAGAGATGAGGAAGAAGAGTCTCGGGGAGAACTTTGCTCAACTCGTAGTCAATCGTCGAAGCGCTAGGGGGGACACCATCGCTTCCGCGGTATCCACCAAGAGCACCGAAAAACGCACTGTGAGACGGACTGGTGTGACGGCCGTGGAGACCGTTGATGATGTGGAGACGATCCTTGAATGGATCGAGCGCCTCAATTGGCTCGGGCAGCGTCGCATTGGCGAGGGAACCGTCATTACCAACGCCGGCAGTAGGAAGGCAGGTCTTGGGATCAAATCCCTGATTCTGCATGAAGAAAATCACGCGTTTAAGGCCGCCGGTGCCAGTCAGACCGGGAGTCACAGAAGCAGCGTGAGCGATGTCAGGAACAATCGAGGAGCCAAATGTGGCACCGAGGCCGGCAGTCACTCCCTTGAGCAGGTTTCTTCGGTCAATCATGAACTTTGCGAGTTAATCGTCGAGCTTTCGCTAGAAAGATACACCAAAACTTTCAAATAATCCCATCAATAGCGCTGCCTATGGCGGACGGGATCGCGCGACGAGACAGTAGCTCGATTCGGGACCACGATGTGTATCTTTTTAAGCAGCTAATATATCTTATAATCACGAACGCTAACACGCGGGCGCCCGCATCGTCGAGGTCTTCACTTTGCCTTGCGTGAAGTCCTTCATCTACCGAATACCACCTAAAGCTTGGATGGCCTCTGAGATCGGAGTGTTTAACTTCCCCCTCTAGCCTTAGGAAATATGCGTGCTGAGTTTCCTCGTCGAGATTACTCAGCTTCTCCGGATCCGTTTTACACTTATAAAACTCGAATCTTGCCAATCCCGCCCCCTCAAAATAGCAGGAATGGCTCGGCAAATACCGATGCGCCCTCACTGCCGAGCAAATCATTCAGCCAGTTATCGAGTAAGCAAAACCACCTGGCAATTTTTCTAAACTTCCATATTTGGAGAGGTCAACGACGTTTTTAACTTCGCCGGTAATTTGGGCAGCATCACCCCCACAGCGTTTTTCCAAGCTCGTTGAAACCCTTAATGGCTCAACGTCCAATGACAGATTTAAACTCATCTCAATCTGTTCGAGATCGTCTCGGTCGGCCTCAATTTCGAAGTCGACTTCTGTTTCAAAAACGCAGTTCAACTTACCATCCTTAATCGCTCCAAATTCAATTCGGGTGACGTCAGCTGGGTTATGCTCTCCAAACATCAACACAGCCGATTCCAGTGATCCCGGTTTTGGGGCATAGGGAAATTCATATATTTGCCCCGCCAGCCCCTGCCAACTTTCAACAGGGACCAATAGGTTGTCGATTCGTAACAAAGGGCGATGCCCTTCGTCATCCCACTCAAACGGGACAAAGGCAATCTCAACGAAAAACCTCAATTCCGGCGCACAGCCTTCTGCTTGGTTTTCGAAGACCGTCTGCCCCAATTTTCCGGATGCCGTCTCAAATATTCCCTCAGGTCGCTCGCTCATAATTGGTCTAGTGAGTCATAGCGCGGGAATCTGAATTACTCAAATACTCACCTTTTCAAAGGCGAGATTACCCTGAAGAATCTCAAACGGAATCTCAGAGACAACAGCATGTCACACGCAATTAAGTCCAATTCATCTTCGACGCCAAACGACTCAGATAGCACACTTTCAGAATCACTGATGAATCGAAGAGACTTCACAAAAGCAATCTCCACCGGCGTTGCAGGGTCAACTCTGCTAGGTGCCACTTCCTCCTTCTCTGCAAGCACTGCCCGAACTGAGCCGATCCGAATCAGCAAAATCGACGGTCGCTACTGGCTCATCAATGGAGATGACCATCCTTTCTTCGCACACGGGATCACCCACAGCGGCAATCAAAGTGCGAATCTCGATTTTGCCGCCTTTTCGAGGGCCTGCAAAGAAATCGGCTTTAACTCCTACGGTTACGGCTGTCCGCCCGAACTCCGCAGCGACATGCCCTTCGTTGAAAGCTGGAGCCATCTCGTCAAGAGCGCCTACTACCGGGGAAAAAACAACGTGACCTTTGTCGATATCTTCGACCCTGCCGAGCAAGCCAAGCTGGAGGCTGGCGTCAAATTTACTTGTTTTCGCAGCCGTGCCGATCGCGCCAATATCATTGGTCACTGCTGGACTGATCTTGGCTCATGGCCCCTCAAGAATCCCTCCAATACGAATTGGGTCGAATTCATCCGCAACCTGCCCACGGACTCTCCCGGCCAAAAGGCTTATCAAGACTTCCTTAGCGAATGGAAAGGTGGGGATGTTACGTCCCGCGACCAGGCCTTCCTTCGCCTCATTGCTCGCGAATACTTCCGAATCGTCGGCGAAGCCACCCGCAAATATGATCCCGGTCGCCTCATCTTTGGGGATCGTTTCGGCTTCAACACCTTCGACAACGACGTCGTCAAAGAGATGCTTCCTTACGTCGATGCTATAGCCGTTCAGCCTCCCTTCCAGGGCGGCTTTCCCAAGCAGAAGCTCGACGAAATTCACGAGTTTACTGGTAAACCCATCATCCTTTGTGATTTTGCAGTCCGCTTCAAAGACGGTGACAAGGACATTCGAAGCTGGAAGCCAGCTACTGATTCAGTCGATGCCGGAAAACAGTATGCCGAATACATTCGCGCCGCGCTCGAGACCAACTACATCATCGGGGTTTTCTGGTGCAATCCCGTCGATACTCCCAAGGGTTTCAACAATCCCGGCGTCAAACAGGGCTTCTTCGGCGAAGGTATGTCCCCGCGCCCTGGACTCGCCGACGCGGTTAAGGAGGTCAACGCCTATCGTGCAAAGATCACTCCAAAAGTGGGCAGTCAGTAATGTGTTTGCACACTTTACCGGAAGGGAGCCATTAGGAGCCCCGGACCTAGAAGTCGATCACAAACCCGCCACGACTAGTCACCGCCTTGGCGACGTCGAGGTGGACCCAGCGAAGTTCATAGCGAGGCCCCCACGAATCACTCACTGCTACCTCATTGGTGGCCTCATTATAGCCGATCACCATGCAAATATGGTGGTTTGCATCTGCCTTGAGTTGAGGTTCCACCTCGGCAGCCTCTTCAGCAATGTCAGACGCCCACGCAGCAAAGTCTTCGACAGTTTCGCGCTCCTTCGTTCTTTGGTTTGCCACATCATTGTATTTGCTAAGGCTCCGCATCTGCCAGAGCACTGGCACACCGGTGTCGATAAAGTCCTTCACCGTCTTGATGTCGAAATCCTCGTGCAACTCCAAGTCCCTGATACGCCGAGCTTTACTCCGCACGATGCGCTTGCAATCTTCAGATAGTTTGGTGGTGTTAGTTCCGCCGCCCGGCGCCGTCGCAGCCGTCGCGAGCAGATACATATCCGCCGGAACCAGCATGTAGCGCATTGCCCTCTCAAAAGTCGCGGGAGCGCAGTAACCTTTGGGGCCCTGATCAACCATGGGAATGTTATCGATCCACACATCCCCATTGTCTTCTCTCCTCACATTCTGGATTTGAATTTTCTTAAAATCAGAGTCAACCACGAAGTCGATTTTTCCCTCAGCATCAGCGTTCGATGTCGGAACAATGAGAAGACTAGTGTATTCGTCCTCTTGACTCGAGAGAAGGAAGGCATGATCACCGATATCCCAGCGCTTCACCTTACGCTTGTCTTCTTTCTCACCGTAGTATTGCTCCTGCGGTTGACCAAGAACGGCAGAAAGCCTAACCGAAATCAATTCGGCGTCAAAATCGATCGCCTCGTTTAAATTACCGGGAGGAACTTTGTCCGGGTGCATGATCTTAAAGTGATCTTCTCCCGATCCAAGACGACTGCCGAAATCGCCCTTATTGGCAAACACCAACGAAAAACTTTCGGGCTTGGCGTCCTCACCTCCGTAAAGAGTCACACAATAAGGGTGCGCTCCGAGAAACTGGTATTCCGGCTTGGTGTAAAGCCGGTAGCTACTGGAATTTTCTTTTTCGCTCTCAACTTTCAAACTCAAGCGCTGGGCTACCTGTGCGGCTGTCTCCCCCCAGATACTGCCACCGCTCCCGAACAATTCATGCCCGACGGCTTCATTAAGTCCGCTCCACCCCTCTACTGGCGACGCACTTGGTTCAGATGTCGAAGGTGTTGATGCCAGATAATCCTTGATTCGTTCGATGCTGTCCGGAGTAAGACGCGAAGCCGGAAGATCGAAACTGGCGCCTGCAACTGTCTCCAACGACACCACGCCACTCTCTACTTTTTTAATTATAGCATCAATAGACTTCCCCGAGGCCGTATCCGTGATCGAAATCGTTTCCTCAGCATGAATCCACCCCATGGACAGAAATGAGAAAAACAGGTAGATCGTCTTTGAGGAGAGTGGAGGATTCATTTGTGGCAAACCATCAATAGCGTCATGCCGAAAGTCAAGCCCGCGCCTGCATATCAAGACTCCATCAGTAAACGGTTACCTGTATGTTGACGGATCGTAGCGATCTAGGAACGATATCATCATGAATTCCCGTTTCACTTCATTTGGCCTCCTGCTCTCTTCCGCCTACTCTCTGTCCGTCACAGTCTTAGCTGCCAATCCAGTGAACTTCATTCTTCTCATGGGGGACGACCACGGGTGGGAAGAGACCAGTTACTACAACCATCCCTATGTGAAAACACCGGTCATTGATGAGATGGCTTCGCGCGGCCTCCGGTTCGACTACTTCTACTCAGCGCATTCCAGTTGCTCGCCGACGCGTGGCAGCGTCCTGACAGGACGCCATCCAAACCGCTACGGCACATTCAATCCGGGCTACTCGATCCGACCCGAAGAAATCACGATTGCACACCTCCTGAGTCTGAAAGGATATCGCTGCGGGCATTTTGGCAAATGGCACCTCGGCCCCGTGAAGAACACTTCACCGACTAATCCTAAAGCCATGGGATTCGATGACTATGTATCACACGATAACTTCTTCGAAATGGATCCACCCCTGTCACGTCAAGGCGGTCCACCTGAAATAATTGAAGGAGAGAGTTCTGCGATCGTAGTGGACGAAGCATTGCAGTTCATCGCCTCAGCTGAAGCGGATGATTCACCTTTCCTCGCCGTGCTATGGTTCGGCTCGCCTCATGAACCCTACAGCGGACTCCCGGAAGACTTGGCTCTCTACGATAATCTTCCCGAGGAACTGTCAAAAAGAGAAGTGAGCCTAACATCCAATGAGACAGGGAAACGAGTGAAGCGTCCCCTTAAAGAGGTGCTAAGAGAACGCTACGCGGAGATCACAGCGATGGACCGCGCCATCGGGACCCTACGGAAAGCTCTGCGAGAAAAGGGCCTTCACCAAAACACATTGGTTTGGTTTTGCTCTGATAATGGCACGCCCCCGAGCGCTCCACTGGCGACTCCGTTTCGCGGACAGAAAGGGCAACTCTTCGAAGGAGGCATTCGCGTCCCTGGCATCATCGAATGGCCGGCCCGGATCACCGAGCCGCGAATCACTGAGATGATGGCGGTGACCAGTGACATTCTACCAACGCTCTGCGATATTGCCGAGGTATCGCTTCCCGATCGCCCCCTCGATGGGATCAGCCTATTACCTCTGATCGAGGGTGGAGTCACTGAGCGAAAGGAACCGGTGGGCTTCTGGCATTTTCCACGCCCGGCCCCAGACGCCAAGCCATACATCGACCTAGAGCTTCAAAAGGGAACGACCCCACTAGTCAAAGAGAGTGGAGGTATTCTTACGCGGAACTTTCGCAATTACCATCACCCCAGGATTCGAGATCTCGATTACAAGGGCGATCGCGCATGGGTTGATGGTGTTTACAAACTTTTCCTCAGCGAAGACAAAAACGGGACCATCAAAAGGCAGCTCTTCGACCTGCGAAATGATATCGATGAGTCCAATGATATAGCGAACGAGAACTCAGAGCGCGTAAAAGAAATGGCATCCCAACTGCGGAACTGGCAGGAATCAGTGCTCCATAGCCTCCGCGGGGACGATTACCCCTAAAGTTGCCACTCCCACTTTAATACTAGCACCTGAACGTTCGAACCTTCGCTCTGTTTTGGCTTTGAAATATCCGCCACTGCCACTCACTTGAGCACGGATTAAACAGGTGAAAATCCAATATAGACAGTAGTCGATACACGGCCGCTATCGAAAGCGCTCGAGGTCGACGAGCCACAAGTCCACAAAGCGGAGCCACCAATTAGAGAGGCAAGTCCAGCAACCAACTTCATTCGTTATCTTAAATGAATCATTTCAACATTTAGGACGTAAACCTCTTGCCGCGATATGATCGAAAATACACCATCCCTCCTCAATACTCTCCTCGGGTTAATCTCCAGTCCCACGGGCATTCTAATTTCCGTGCTCGCTGTTTACCTACTTCTCCAGCTCGTGATTCTTCCTCAGCTGGGAATTCGGACCTGATTATCCAGTATCTGCTCGGTCGAGCAGCCGAAAAAAACAAAACTCACGGATGAAAAGCGCGCCGTGGATCCTACCCAGGGCTCCACTTCGAGCGAATCTTGAAATCGATAATTCCCTTATCGGGCTGACCTCGAGTATTCTTACACTTCTTCAGGGATAGCGAACTCTTCGCGCTGCGGTGGCTTCACGAAAGCGTTAGCTTCTTCAGCAAAGGAGCCGGTGAAAGTCTCAGTCGCCGGATCGAAGGTCAGCTCGGGCCCGAGGTTCATCGACTCGACAGAAACTCCATTGGCTTCCAGCTGCCCAAGAACAGAATCAACTGTATTAGCGGAATCTTCATGGGCGCTAAAAGCTTCTTTCACTTCACTTACCGAAGCGTCTTGACCAACACGGTAGGAAGCGTTGGCAAGGTGACAGATACCACTGCTGACATGACCACTCGCTATCTCCGCAGCCAGATCCTCTTTCTCACCGCTCCGAATCGCGCTGATAAAATTCTCGAAATGTCCCTTACCAGAGTTACCAGAGTATTTCTTAATCGTCGTCTTACCATCCAACTCGTAAGACTTGCCTCCGCCGCGGGCGAGCTTAATGATCCCCTTCTCACACATGATGATATTGCCCTGCTGAGAGCCCATATAGACCCCATGTGTGCTTCGGTCAGAAGAGTATGGCAGGTTGCGCGTTTCCACGATCACAGGGATACCTTCATAATCCATCAGTGAGAAAATCATATTCGGGGTCTCACCGTTATCTTTCCAGAGAAAGCGACCCCCGGCAGAGCGTACCTTGGTCGGCATTTTGTCGTCCCAGCCCATCATATGGCAGAGGTCGTCGGTGTAGTGAACACCCCAGTTGCCCATCTCGCCGTCACCCCAGTTCCACTGCCAGTGCCAGTCATAGTGAAACTTCTGGCGCATCGGCGGATCGTCAGATGCCGGGCCACACCACAGATTGTAGTCAACGCCATCGGGAATCTGAGCTGGCTCAGTCACGTAACCAATCGGAGCACGTTGATTAAGTTTCATGCAATGCACCCAGAGCACCCTGCCATACATGCCATCCGCAAGATCACGCGCCACTTCCTGCGGCGCAGGACACGAACGCTGCTGAGTACCGCCTTGCACGATGCGATCATACTTCCGAGCAGCTTCAACCATCTTGCGGCCTTCCCAAATACTGTGGCTAACCGGCTTTTCCACATAGACATGTTTACCCGCCTGGCAGCCCATCACAGTCATGGCGGCATGCCAGTGATTCGGGGCCGCTGTTGTCACGGCATCGATATCATTGCGGTCGAGTACTTCACGAAAATCCTCGATTTGTTCAACCTTAGGATCGTCCTTGCGAACCCAATTCATCTTGGCAGCATCCGGGTCACAAACCGCCACGACTTCAACACCTTCAATAGCTCGTAGCGACTTGATATGAGAGGCGCCCCGCCCCCCGACACCGATCACGGCGACTCGAACCACATCGTTGGCTCCGAGGACTTTGATAGAGGGAGCTGCCAGAGCAGCGGCGCCACCCAACGCAGTTTTCTTTAGGAATCCCCGACGGGAAAAAGTGGATCGAGACTGTGATTTCATAACCAGAAGTTTACCCGCTTTTCCCACGAAACCTCAATATGATTTCCTCATGTTTGCGTTACGCAATACTGCTCAAATCGGGAGCTACTCCACCTTTCGCGCTAGTCTTTCAGACAATACCATCAGGCAATAAAAAATAATGCCTTCAACCCCGCATCAATCCGACCCAACACATTAGAAGTGAGACCGTATCCGCAAAAAGATCACATTGCTCACCACCACGGGCGAGGCCATGAATCCAGACCCTCGCCAGAAATCATCGAGCGGCGCATCGGTCACGATTTCGCGATCGCGACGACCTGCTCCTGCTTGGAAACCACGACCCCGCCGGGCTGTTCCACGGTGATGACGAAGGCGGCAGGGTTGGCGATAGGCAGCGTGGCCGCGATAGGGACAGCGACGAGTCCGGAAGCCGATGCAGGAATATCGAAGACACCACCATCAACGGGATGAACGTCGTCCCGGGTCGGGTCGACGATCCAGAGCTGGTACTGGCTGACCGTAGGATCATTCTCCGGCAAACCACCCAGCAACATGACCCCCTGCTGTTGGGTATCACTCCAAAGAACCTCTCCTACCGAGGCTGCCTCTTCACCCGCTCCGGAAAAGGTACGCCTGAGGAGAGCAGGATCACTTTCCACTTGTTCAACGAGCGAAGGACTTCCAGCTCCACCGCCACCATCAGGGCTATCCTGGGCGATTAGGAGAAGTGCGAGAACGGCAGCGGCCGCCCAACCGATAGCAGGCCGTGACCAGAAGGAAGGGCGAACGATGTTCTCCTCTTTCTCTTCAACATCTTCGCCTCTGGCATTCGCTTCGCCGATAGCGACTTCTTTATCAACCGGTTGATGGAAGTCCTTGGCCCTGGCACTAATTTGATCTTTGAGTTCTTCGGGCAGGGAAACAGCCGAACTGAGGCCCTGCTCAAGCGTGGCAACGATAGCATCGAGGGAAAACTCGGAAGTTTCATTAGAGACGTCTTCCTCGATAACAGCCTCGGAGAGAGACTTCCATTCAGCCTCCTCCTCCGGACTCAGGTCGCCGAGAGCACGGCCCGCGTCGAGCCACTCGAATCGTTCTTTTTTGTTCGGCGAATTCATAACGAGATATTCGGCTGTGGTTCGAGCCGTTTCATGTAAGTTCGCAGTTCCAGGAGTCCCGATCGGAGCCGGGTCTTCACCGTTCCAAGGGGCATTCCGGTCTGATCCGCTATTTCAGAGTGGGACAGACCCCGTTCAAAGTGAAACCGGAACAATTCCTGAGTTTCTTCGGGAAGTCTTTCCAGGGCGCTCATGACGATCCCGTGATCGATCTTCGCGGCCCCTTGATGGGAAAAGGTGCTCATCTCTGCATCATTCGGGGTCAGCGGCTCAAAATCCGGTCGACGCCCCTGCTTCCGGAGCCAGTCGATCGCCCGGCGGCGAGCCAGCATACCGATGAAGGTCGTTTCCGATCCGGCTGACTCGTCAAACCGGGAAGCACATCGCCAAAGAGCGGTAAAGATTTCCTGAACGAGGTCTTCAGCATCGGAATGAGATCGGGAATACTTGTGAGCAATGCTCCAGACGAGACCGCCATAGGAGGCAATGCACTGCTCCATCGCTTCCGACTCGCCGAGCGCCACCCGGGGGAGGATTGGATCTAGATGTTGATTTGTCGAACTCAATCCTTCGAAGGTAGCAGTTATAGTCTCAGCGAGAAGTCATCATTCTATCAAAGGCACTGCGAAATGTCCAAGCGTTAGTCGCCTCGCAGTGACTGTGACTGACGGCAGCGACCGCTCGATTCAGCATTTGCCGATCACGCGCCGTGACCACTTCATCCGGCATGGCCATGAGTGCATGGGCAGTAACTTCATAGATCGCCGCGCAGGCTTCAGGGTTGCCGTGATTGTAGAGCGGCGCACCCCTCGCAATGGCCATTTCGACCAGTTCGCGGGCCGGACTGGAAGGCGCGGAGGAGGCTTCGCCTTCAGCCGGTGGGAGCAACACCGCGTCGATCACGTGAATGACACCATTGCTGCACATGATATCCGTCTTTACGACCTTCGATTCGTTGAGAAACAATCCGTCGTTCTTCTTGGTCACCGAGATAACTTTTTCGTTGAGAGCGGTCGCCTTGTCGAGGGTCACCGCCACTTTCGCTGGCACCTCCCCGCTGACCACGTGATAGGTCAGGATATCGACCAGCTGGTCTTTATTCTCAGGTTTTAACAGGCTTTCCACCGTGCCTTCAGGGAGATTGGCGAACGCTTCGTCTGTAGGAGCGAAAACGGTGAAAGGGCCATCGCCTTTGAGCGCATCGACCAGGCCAGCTGCCTGCAGAGCAGCGGCGAGGGTCTTAAAGCTGCCGGCAGCAACGGCAGTATCGACGATGTCCTGTTTTTTGTGATCATCAGCGTAAGAGAGTCCTGCTGCCAAAGCCAGCGCTAGGGCGGCACTTGGGAGGGAGAGGAATGCTTTTTTCATGGTTTCAGGAGGTTGTATTTACGATTTGCTGGTTGGTTTATGGACGACCCCGATAGGGGCCGCACTATTTTCGAATTCGCCAACGGATCAAAAGTGGATTTAGAAAAATTCATTTTTTATTTTTCTTCCTGCCCACTCCTAAAAAGTAGGCGTGGTTGTGCATCCACGAGAGCGCGAGCAGGCGGCGTAAACTCAACGATCTCGCCGGGACGAGCCAACTAACAACGGCTTGCTGCATAGCTGCGACCACGCCATCGACACGCCAACGCCCATGAATCGTTTCACCTTCCAATCCACTTGGACTCAGGAAGATCAGCATATTGCAGGTCTGGCCGCTGATCGTTAAACCGGTTTAGCGAGCCGTTAGATGCAGGAAGTATAGCATCTCAGCCTCCAATCTCCCACACCTACTCCGACTCCACCCGATAGAGATGATACCGCGCCCGCAAAAACAGGGCATCTCCCACCACTGCGGGTGAGGCCATGAACCCGGGACCACGGCGCGGATCGTCGAGCGGAGCATCCGTGGCGAGGCTGTTGACCGCGAGCACTTTGAACTCGCGACCCGGTTCGATCACGGTGGTGTTTCCTTCGAGACTGAAGAAGTAAATCTTTCCACCGGCCACAATGGGGCAAGCACGGTATCTGCCTCCGAGCCGGCCTTTCCAGACGGTTTCACCTGTCTTCGCATCGACGCAAACCGCAAAGCTGTCATCCATGGCGTAGTAGATGAGACCGTCGACGAGAATGGGCGAAGAATACTTCGGGAACGAAGTGTCGAAGCGCCAGTTGATGTGAGTGTCATTGACCACGCCACGACCGCCTGCTTTCACCGACATCATTTCAGCGCCTTTGCTGAAGCCGGTCACAATGATAAAACTGCCATCATGGTAGATCGGCCGCGGGGTCGCCGAATAAGCATCATGATTAACCTGCCAGAGTTCTTCACCCGTCCGGGGATCGTAGCCGTAGGCGGCCTTGGCTCCGGTGCTGCACATGACCGGTTTCCCCTCGATCTCCACGATCAAGGGCGTGCTGTGCGCTTTGCGCCAGTCCCCGTCCTTGACCATCTGCTTGTCGATGTGTTCGTCGTTCCACTCCGCGGAGCGATCGGTTTTCCAGACGGTCTCTCCGGTTTTTTTGTCGAGACCAATGACATACTGCAGGTCGGCTCCGTCGAAAGTCAGGATGAGAAGATCCTCGAAAAGAACCGGTGAAGAAGAGGCTCCCCGATAGTGCCAGCACTTCAAGTCATCGCGCTTCCAGATCACTTCCTTCGTGTCCGTGTCGAGACAGGCCGTTCCGAAATGACCATAGTGTAGATAAACCCGCCCCGGTTCGATTACTGCGGAGGAGGTGGCGTAGCTGTTGTCCTTCGCCCCGTTCCCCATCGACTGTGGGTCATCACTTTGAAACAGCTTCACCCGGGTGGTGAGCTCTCCGGTCGTTGCATCGAAGCAGAGCGCGTAGAATTCGTGCCCTTCCAGCGTGGCTGTCGTCAGCCAGACCTGGTTGTCAAGCACGATGGGTGAAGACAAGCCAAGCAAAGGAGTCTCGGTTTTCCACTTCACATTCTCCGTTTCACCCCAACTGTCCGGCAGGTTCGCGTCCCCGACGTGACCATCTTGGGTCGGCCCTCGAAAGTCGGTCCAACTGTCGGAGGCGATCGCAGCCGTCGAACCAGCCAAGGCACAGAGAAGAAGAATTAATCGAGGGGATATCATGGCCGTAGCGTGCCGTGATGAACTGGGTGTGTCAATGGGGTGGAATCAGCGACAGAGGAATTTTGGTATTTAACAGTTTAGGGATTTTGGTCGGTAGCCACCCTGAAAGGAGAGCGCGGCAGGGATGTCGTGGTTTGACTTTCGTTTCCGGGGGACAATTACACGATCCGTCTGATTTTCTAATTGGAATCCCTCCGACCATCCCTCACCTTCGCGGCGTGAACTCGCCAACCCTCTCCACCAATCGCATCGAGTCGCTCGATCTTATCCGAGGTATCGCAATCTGCGGCCTTGTAGTGACCAACAGCATCGAGTTTGGCTTTGGATCAACGGAGCTGTTTTACCCAGTCGGAATCGAGGGCGCCGACCGGATTCTCTGGACCATCCTCATGGGGCTGGGCAGCGGAAAGTTTATCACCCTGTTCGCCGCTCTTTTTGCCGCCGGGATGCTGCTCTTCTGCGAACGGGCTGAAGCAACCGGACGTTCTCCCAAGTCGATTTACCTGACCCGCCTCGGCTGGCTGTTTGTTTTTGGACTGCTGCACGCTTACCTGCTCTGGTACGGTGATATCCTGGTCACTTATGCGGTGACCGGCTTCATTCTCTTCTGGTGCCGGAATTGGTCGGGAAAAGTTTTCATGATCATTGCCTGCACTCTGATGGCCCTGACCGTGGTGCCGCTCCTTTTGGGGGCCGTCGTCTGCCAGTTCATCGATTTTTCTGATTTCGATATCAACTTAAACGAGTTCTTCGATTACATCGACGAGGAGGAAAGGAAGGAGACGGAGGCTCTCACCGGTTCCTGGTGGCAGCAGATGAAGGTGCGGGGACTCTACGCTTTTATCACTCATTTGCTGGGCATCCCTTTCTACCTGTTCTGGTTCGCCGCGATGCTGATGTCCTTCGGCATGGCCCTGGCAAAGAGTGGCTTCTTCGACGGTAGCTGGTCGCCCGGTCGCCTTCGCAAAACGACCTTCATTCTGCTAGCGACGGGACTGCCCCTCTCCCTCGGAGGCAACGCTGTCTTCGCCCTCTCGGACCCCTCTCCCACTCCTCTACTATTAGGCTACACCGCATTCTACGCCGGCATCCCTCTCCTGGCCTTTGGCTATGCTGGCCTCTCCGTGATGTGGTCGCAGCGCGGAAGGCAGGGATTTCTCCGACGAGGTATCACCGCTGTTGGCCGGATGGCCTTTACCAACTACATTTCGCACTCGATCATTCTTGGCTTTATCTACTACGGAACCGGACTGGGACTGCGTGACCAACTCGACCTGCATCAGGCCATGTTGATCGTTCCCCTGATCTGGATCGCACAAATCGCAGCCTCGACTTGGTGGCTGAAACGGTTCCGCTTTGGTCCGCTGGAGTGGCTGTGGAGACGACTGACTTACGGTTCGCTCGACTTAAAAAAGAAAACGCCGCCTGATTCATCGGCGGCGTCTTGAAGCGTAGAACGGATGCCTACCTGACATCCGGATAATTTCGAGAATTTAGAGTCCAGCAGAAAATGCTTCTGCGAGTTTGGCAAACTCAGCAATATGCTTTTTGGCTTCCTCCGGCTTGAAACCTTCGGAACTCAAGTGCACCTCTTCTACCACTACCGCAATCTTCTCGGCGGCTTTCTTCTTTTTACCTTTGAGATTCTCGGCGTAAAAAGCAACTGCGGTCTCAAGGTGATAGGTCGCCATGTGGATCTCATGCAACTCTTGGGTATCGAGCGCCTTTTTGCTGGTAATTTCGGCGGTCCTCTCCAGGAAAATTTTCTTGGCGTCATCAGCGTTGGTCACTTCAGGGACTTCGAGATGCTTGATGCGCTCTCCTTCCTCACCTCCTTCGGCGTGATCATTACCATTAACGCTCTCGGCCTCTACAGCGTTAGCGCTCTCACTGACAGCGGGCTCAGGCTTCTCGCAGGAGGAGGCCATGAGTCCAAAAATTAGCGCAAGTGCAAGGGAAAAAATCTTGGGAGTTTTCATGTAGTTATCGATACTATTATGATGGGTTAAAAGTGGTAAACAACGAATCCACAAGCGTAAGACCAACGCAAGCCGACCTCATGAAATGCTTCGGCAATGAGGGAAAGGAACCGCTAATCAAGCGCAATCTATCCGAAAATGATACTCTGGGCTTTCGCCTTGCTTCTACTGTTGGCCGACTCTTCGCCCATTCACGCTCAAGACAAACTTGCCGCAGCGGAACGCTATCTCGCCGACCATCTCCACGAAGCGATGGATCCATTCCCTGATCCCGACTACGAAAAGCTGCACACCAAAATCAGCGCGCTTCGTGACCCGGAAACAAAGTTTGGCCCCTACATCTTTGGCCTTAAGAAACCCACTACCGGTATCCTCACCGACGAGCAGATCGCTGCGATCGATGAGCTCATTGAGAAGAAGAACGCGTCCCCCATCAACTGGCATGATGCCCGCAACACCGCCCGCATGCAGGGGCTGATCACACTCTGGGCTTACGCCACGGAAAGCGAAGAAGATTACGCCGCAGAACTGAAGAAAATCTGGGAGCAATGGAACAACCTTCGCCTTGCCTACATGTTCCAGGAATTCATCGCCAAGGAACAAATCCAACGCAGGGTGTGGGCCGTGTTGACTCCCGAGCAAAAGACCCAACTCATTGCCGGCGAATACGACGAGCACATCAAGAAGAACATCGGCCATGCCCGTTCCTTCTCCGCGGCAAAACGCGTGCTGAAGGGGTTCGGTGAACCCGATCATCCCGAAGAATTCGCCGCCCACGGCGCAGGCGTCCCCTGACACAGAAGCCCCCCCTGACTCCACCCTCTCCCAGAAACCCTGTCGTCATTCCCGAAAATTTTGACTTGGACGATCAGGACGAAACCTGGTTCGAGGAACTCGTCGAGCAGGTTCAGGCTCCCGAAAACACCCATTCCCGATGGAACTATGAATTCGATCAAATCATTCAACCGGGCGAGAGTATCATCACGGAGGGTTGGGAAGTGTCCGAAGGCATCTTTCAATTCACCACCCTGACCTCGGATGGAGTCGTCGCCGCCTGCGGTGCTTTCCCAGAAGAAATTAGTGACTTGAGGAAACTTGGTGTTGATACCGCGTTCAATCTCTACGCCAGAGCGGGTAATGATTTTGCTAACCATGTCATCAGCGTCTTCGGTCAACAGCGACCGGATCTTGCGATGCAATGGGAGGAGCAGGACTAAACTTCCGTGATCGCGCTTCTGACCGCTGGAGTCCCAAGATTCTCCAGCCCGCGCCACGGTTGCGAATACCCCAATTGCGAAAGGACCGCAGCGCAGGCAGAGAAAATGGCTTCGGCACCCAGCCTTGAAGGGCTAGAGACCTGCTGCCGAGAGAGATAGAAACCCCCGACATCTGCCTCCACATGCCACGGTTCCGCTTCGCCTGCTAACGCCAGAACATCTCTCTTTAGCGCACCGTTGCTAATTCACAATCCAGCGATACTGGATTCGCAAGTGAACGACGCAACCGGAGAATCTTCACCTTTATCAATCGTTAATCGAGCGAAGCTCCGGCGGATTGCGGTCGGCTTCAATGATCGCCATGGTCTCTCTTACTTGAACAACAACTGGCTCCAAACCTTTGGCCTCACTGTGCTCCTTCAGTTGCTTCTCGAGGTCAGCGAGAACGGGAAGCATAGTGGCCGCCGCGCCCCCATAGTGCTGAAGCGCTTTTAAGCAGCGTCCAATTCTGTCTTTCTTCCCCCATCGTTCAATCCCCATAAGTTCAAAACAAAGCGGCATGCCCTCTTCGATATGATTCGAAGACAGCAACTCAAGTCCGCTCAATCGAATCCCGTCAGCAAACATAATCCCACTTGGAGCCGGCGTCACAATTGCCTCATAGATAGAAGGCAAAATCGGCTTAATTTCTTCGTAGCTCAATTGCTGATAGACCGTAGCGATCGTTCCACGGGCCCGACCATCCTGGTTCTGTAAACCGGCGGAAACCGCCCTGAACAGTGCTTCACGATCTACACCTTCAAGTGAACCTCTCAACATCCCGCTGCGACGATCAAACAGGGCAAAACAAAGGTAGCGCTGCTGCATGTTTCTCGGATCTGACTCCGGATCACTACTGGCCAGCATGCCCAAGAGTTCAGGCACGGCAGGTTGTGCAGCGGGCCCAATCGCCGCAAGTGCTTCCGCTGCTTTAATTCGCAACCAGAGATCCTCAGCTTTCAATGTCTCAATCAGTAGCGGAACGGCCGATGCCGCCTCTGCTTTTAGAGAGGCTAGTCCCTGGCAAGCTCCGATCCGCGTGTAAAGATTTTCATCCTCTAACATTGTGATGAGTTCGGAAGTTGGTTCACCATCAAGATTCCCCAATGCCATCGCAGCCCGTCCCCGCACAATGGGAGACCAACTTTTCAAAGCCTCAAGAAGAGCTGCTAAATCACGTTGCGAATACACTTCATTTTTGAACCGCGGACTCCAGTCCTGCCCGTCCTCGATCAGGCCAGCGGCCACCTCGGCGTTAACTTGAGGAATGAGCCCCTGCTTCTTTCCAGTCAAGTAGGTCTGCCGAAGCGGCTGAGCAAAGGCAAGCAGGTAGGCCCCTGAGCTATCCCAGTTTCTATAACTGTCCTTTTTCGATGCAGGAGGTCCTTGATGGCGATAAGTCCCATCCCATCGTCTCGCCAAATCATAATACCACCCAAACTCTTTCATCCATGCACCGGTTGCCTCGGGTCCTGACAAGGCCACTGATGGCATAGCCCAGAGCATGTTGAAAAAATTCCCAGTATGCCCCATTTCACGCTCGGCGCCATGAGAAGCAACTCCCATGCGGGAGAAGTATTCCGTTGCCTCTGCGTCGTCGAGCAAGTTAAACATCACCGCAGCCATCCCGTTCTTTCCGTTGTCGTCGTGAGTCTGGACCCATGGCCGATGATCACCGTAGGGGATACTCCCTTTGCCCACATAAAAGCGCAGCAAGCGAGAGCTTTTTTCGATTGCCTTGTCTATCGCGCTATCCTGAACTCCGGCGGCACGCCCGAGAATAAGGGATATCGTCAAGGGGACTCCGGGAGCGTTCATCATACCGTAGCCACTGAGAATCCCATTGCCCTGAATAAAGCGGTGACCCCACGAGCCAACCACACTCTGCCCCTCGACGATCTCTTTGCAGAGTCGCTCTAAATCTGGAAGATAAGCCTTATCCCCGGTAGCCAAGATATATTCTGCGACCAACATCGTGACGGGGCCGTAGTTCCACGAATGAAGTGTTCGCCGTTCTGGATCTGAATAACCCTTTAGACTTTCAACCTGCGCACGAACGATTGGCAGATAATCGTCGTTTCCACTGGCAAGCAAAGCGAGGGCGTTCATGGAACGAGTGATCGGATTACCCTGTGTCGGATTCAGTTTCAAATTCTCCGCCAGCACCGCGCAACCCTGCTCAAAAATCAGCTTCGACTTCGGGCAGTCAAATGGCGCCGTAGAAGAGTAACTGCCCATGACCTTTAAAGGTATTGTCACCGAGTCGATACTCCCATCCTTCCAGCGCATCAGGTTTAAATAACCGTCCGAGCTTTCTGCCTGAAGAATAGCCTTCCCGAACTCGGTTCGCGGATCGTATGAGAATGGTTGGGCTCCGATCCCAACGATCACGTCGCCAACTTCCAGTTTCCCTTCAGCGGGAGAACCCTTCTCAACTTCAGTCACAAAAATTTGGCGCGCTTCGCTCGTTTCAAGCCGGTTACTGTAGATCCAACCCCGCGCACCGGTTGGCCCAAGGTTCCAGTCGTGGTTGGCATCGCGCGGTGGCAGCGCTCCCTGAGTGAAATCTGGAATGCCGTCAGGGACCGGAGCCAAGGTTACCTCACCGGACGAAGCCGCCGCTTGAAGCGTGGCAGTTCCCGCCGCATCCTTCCACGACTTTACGAAAGTCTGATCAGCCTCTACCAGCATCAACAGTGGAATTTCAATGAGCCTCTCATCAGAACGAATGGTAATCTTGATATTCGCTTCCTCACCACTGACTTTAATGAGCTCACCCTGCAACTGCTTCCCGGTCGAGGCCTGCGTCCAAGCTCGCGAATCACCTGTCGCGACTGAAGTTGCGGCCAATGCCTCGCCAAAGCCACTGGGTCGAGCGGCTTGCTTTTCTCCCATCAAGGCTTCGGCAAAACCCTGCCCAATGCGACCGAGAATTTTTCCTGAACCCAAGTAATGATAGGCCTGATTTGAAATGCCGACCGTCATGATTTTGAGTTCTTGCTCAGAAAATTCTGCGGCGCGCAACTCATCAAGAACTGCCTGAGCTTTAGAACCCTTCAACCCCTTCTCCGTCTGGACTGCTTTCGCTGCCTGCTTAACCTTTCCATCCCGATTAGTTAAGGCAGTCAACTCAGGGTCCCAATAATTTTCGGTTAGGACGGCAAACACATTTCCCTCAAATTCAGGCAGTTTTGCCGGCGCTGCCATCGCATCGCGGTAGTGCTGATGACTTCCTGCATATCGCTGCTTTTCCGGACCATACTCAGAGACGGGACCACCCACTCCGAGAACACCAATCACAAAAGGTAACGCCGGAGCCTCAAGATCATTCCTGACATCACGAATAAAGTTAGCCATCGCAACGCTATAGGCATCGTATCCTCCCGGTTGGTCGCGCGCGGGATAAGTGCCGCTGTCGACCATGTCATTCCAGCCCTGAAACCAGACGAAACCGGCAAGCTCATAACCGTCTCCCTCATTATAGTCCGGGTAAACTGCGCCAATGTCGCTGAGCACTTTCTTCGCATGCTCAAGCATGAGGCGGTAATACTGTCCAGTCGCCTCCGCCTTTTCGGATTTGACCTGATCAAGGTCTTTCCCCTGCTGAATGAATCGCTGCAACTGCGACTCACTAAACTCGTAGGGCCCTGAACTCGGCGAACGAAAATCGGTGTGCAAACTCTTACCACCCCAAGCTGTTTTGATAATAAGAATCGGCTCCTCGAGATACTTTGACATAGCCAATCCAAACGTGAACTCCGGCCCTATCTTGCTATCATCGGCACCAAATCCGGCAGTGAGCTTTCCTTCTTTGACGCCATTGTTAGAAAGATATGAGATCCAGACATCATCGCAGACAACAGGGTTACCGTCTTCATCCTGCATTTGAGCCAGCAACGGAGCTGTTTCTGGATCCATTCCGATATGCTCCATCGTTGTTGTCCTCGCATGTCCCTGCATGTTGGACTGACCGGCCAAGAGATAAACTTTCAGCGGCTTAGCTTCTGCCAAAGGAACCACAATAACTGACCCTAGGGCTAAACCGGCAGCCAATAGAATTAGCGGCGATGAATGTTCGAAAATTGAGCGTAAGTAGGATCTCATGGCAAGAATCTGTGTTGAACTATTGGAGGTGACGCATTCAAATAAAATGCCTTTAAAAGATTTTTTCGGTTGAGACATCGCCATCGGAACTAACTACCCACCAGCGAGTAACAAATAGCGTCGCGAAATTTTCTGCAAATTGGCCCTTCCAGCGTATCTGTCAAACTGTAACAATGGTAAGAGAGTTCATCCGAACTCTATTCCTCATTCTGATAATGTTCGGCTAAACTTGCCTCCCTAATTTTCACCTGACGGTATGATCTTAAAACGTCTCACCCCAGCCTGGTTCCTCATCATTCCAGTAGTCGGAGCCCTTGCTGTTGCCGCACTTCAAAACACCTCCGCTCAAAAAGAGAAGAGCGCGGAAAAAGTCGGTCCGAAAGACGGGGAGAAAAAGAAAGCACCTCAGGTCACCGTCACGGCACCGTCTACGGAGCTCAATCATCAAGGCATCCAAGAGGACTTTCCGGCGATGTGCATCAATGAAGAAGGGAAACCAATCATTGCTTTCATTGATCACTCGGAAGGATTTGACTCGCTCAAGATAGCGGAACTGTTGAATGGCAAACTCAGCCCAGTAGCAACAGTATCAGCTGAAGGCATCACCAATATCACCCAGCCCTGCCTCACGATGATGCCCAGTGGCAGACATCTCTGCGTCTGGTCTCAGCTCGAACAGGATGGACAGTGGGATCTCTGGGCTCGGGTGATCGGAAGGCATGGTAAAGCCGTTTTGGGAAAGCCGGTTCGACTCACTAAAAGTCCGGGCAACGATATATTCCCCGATCTTGGAACCGATCGCCACGGCAAGGTCTGGGTGACCTGGCAGCATCTCAAGGACAGGGTCGCCAACGTGATGGCAAAATACGGAGAAGATGACCCGGTCAACTGGGCTGACGCAATCGCTGTGACCGATGGAGTTGGTGGTGGTGACTGGGAGCCGCGACTGGCCTTCGGAGCTGGAGAAGAAGCACTCATTGTGTTCGACAGCTACCGCACCGGAGATTTCGACCTTTATCTCACCCGGGTCTCTCCTGATGGTTCAGTTGGGGTTCCCATCGCACTTGCTCAGACCGAACGCTACGAAGCACGAGGAGAAGCGGCCGCTTCAGCTGACGGTAAGACTCTATGGGTCGCTTACGAAGATGGGGTCAAACACTGGGGCAAAGACCTCGGCTCAGAGTGGCGCAAAAAAGGGGGCGGACTCCACCACGATCGCCAGCTAAAGGTCATCAAGGTCGAACTTGAGACCAATGCAGTCGAAAAGGTCGCCGACGTGACTGCTCTGCTTCCCGATCTCGTCGCCGATCCGCAGAGCGTGACCACAGGAGCGATCGATGTCCCGGAGGTCATCGTCGATCGAGAGGGTTATCCATGGATCTTTTTTCGCTTCAGCCTCTTTAATGGCCCCGGCAACTGGCAGATCGCCTACTCCCGACTCGATCCTGCCAACGGCCATTGGACTAAACCGGAAGCCCTTGGTAAAAGCTCCTACTGTCTCGACCGCCGCAGCCCGGTCGCGCTCAGCCCGACCGATGGCAGCCTGGCCATCGCCTACGCCAGTGACCTGAGGAAAGGTAAACAGGCTGGCGATTGTGGGATCTTTCTCGCAACCATAGATCCCAGCAACGAACGCGAATCCGTGGGCCCGATGCCTTTCGACCTACTCCAAGAGGCCCCCAGCCTGCTCGAACCATACAACGACACCCCCGAACGCGGGCGGGGTGATCAGCACAGTTGGGAAATCAATGGAGAAAGGTATCATCTTGTCTGGGGAGACTTTCACCGTCACACCGATTTCTCTAATTGCCGGACGACCGATGACGGCTGTATCACGGAACACTTCCGTTACGCCATTGAAGCTGGCGGCCTCGATTTCTTCGGAACCTCGGATCATACTGAAGTCGGTAAGCGCTACACGCCGTATGAATGGTGGCAGACACAGAAACAGGCGGACCTCTTTCACACGCCAGGTAGCTTCGTCTCGCTTTACGCTTATGAGAGAGAGCAAAAATATCCCTATGGGCACCGCAATGTGGTCTTCCTTGAGCGAGGCGGACCGCTGATCTACATCAAACGTCGTAACTACGAAGAATTCACGAAAGGCGCCCTGCCATTGCCTCCGCCCGACGGCGATATTCTCGGTGACATTCCGCCTTGGCAACTTTGGGATCTCCTCCGAGCGCATGGGAAGCGTGCGATGACGGTCGAACACACTTCCGCGGGCCGCATGGGTACTGATTGGAGCAAATACGAGAGACTTGACCAAGAGTTTGAAAATGTTCTCGAAGTCTTTCAAGGCTCACGAGAAAGCAGCGAAGGCCATGGAGCCCCCCAACCTCCCATCGTCGTCGGCGGACCAAAGGTTTCCGACTTTAAAGGTAATTCCGCCAATGGGACATGGCAGGTCGCCCTTGGCCTTGAGCACCGTCTTGGCGCTTTTGCGAGCTCTGATCACCGCTCCAACAACATCTCTTACGGGGGCGTTTACGTGAAGGAACTCAATCGAAAAGAGATCTTTGATGCAATGGATGCGCGGCGCACTACAGCAGCGACTGACAAGATCTTCATGGAATTCTCCTGCAACGGCCACCTCATGGGCGAAGAGTTTGAAACCTCAGAAACCCCTTCAATCAAAATCAAAGTCCACGGCACCGCTCCAATCAGGAAAGTCACCTTGATTCGAAACGAGCAGAATTACGAAGTATGGGAACCGAGTTCCGAAGAATTCGACTTTTCGATATCATTCAAAGACGAAAAATCGAAACGGGGCGAATACCGCTACTACCTGCGCGTCGAACAAATAGATGGCAACATGGGCTGGACCTCCCCCGTGTGGGTTACCGTTAAGTAAAAATCTACCCTACTGTAAGGGGTAGCGCTTCTTCATATCGAGGAAGGTCAGATTCGACACTTCTCGAATGACATCCGCCCGGTGAGAAATCCAAGAACCGTAGGAGGTGCTGCGGGATCCACTTTCAATGATCCCAATTAGCAGATACGGGTATGACTGTCCATTACGACCGCGCGCCACAAGGATGCCCATATCACCACAGCACATCGCCGTGCTGCCGGTCTTATTGTAAACGCGAGTGCCCCGCGGAACTCGGTTAGCATCATAATAAAGCCGATCAATACCTGGCAGAGCCATAATACGGAGGATCTCATTTGAGTTCGGTAGTTGTCTCTTCCAGAGCGCATCAAGAAATCGGGCGTAATCAGCTGCAGAACCAAGATTACGGTAGGTCCGTCCGTTGCTGGGAATATATTCAACCAGACCGATCTGCCGGCATAAAGATGGGTAATGGCGCTTAAGGAGAGCCTCGGTCGCAGCCGGCCCTCCGGTCTGACGCATCACCCAGTTCGTCGACTCGTTGTTACTCTTCTGGATCATCAGTTCCATGTGACGACGACTTTTGGAACCGTAAATTATCCTCCCAGCCTCAACCTGATGAAAAAAAGCCAGCGCGAGGTAGGGCTTAATCATGCTTGCCGCCTGTAACGAGGTATTTTCATTGATGCTGACCAACTTCTCTCCACTCGTAAAATCATAAACCACCCAAGCTGTTCGCTCGTTTCTTCCAATCGCCCCACGGGATCTGAGTCCCTTGATGTATCTTTCGATTTCGGACTCTAAACGACTGTCAATCACCGCCTGCGTCTGGACAGGCAAGGACGAGAAAGAAAGGATCAGGCAGGCAGAGACCAGCGGAAACAGTGGTGACTGGCGATTAATCATGTCGGATTCAAACAGAGTGGGTCAGAGCGATAATTTAGTTAAAATAACTTAAATAATTATCGATGCAGCCATAAATTGTTGCATTTTCCCATGCTCGATTGCGCCAGAGATAATCATACGACTCCTGTGGGCTAATTTTACCCCGTGGCACCTCATAAAATAGCCCGAAGAAATTTTCATAACCTAGACGTCGCATTTGCAGCGTCAGTTATGTTTTCTTACCGTTGTCACGTTTAAATTTTCTCACAACACTACGTAGCCCATGTCATTCGCTATCCTGCTGAACCTTGACGAACTTCCGATCAAGGCGCTGAAAAAACTCAAATTAAATTGAGGCACAGGTATCTCGAGAATGGAAGAATCTAACGTTGTCAAAGATCTTATCGCATGAGGTGGCTAGTGCTCCTTTTCATCTTCGCGGCCAAACCAATATGGTCAGACGATCTCGTCACGCCGGTCATGACTGACGAGGCGCCTGCTGCCGGCAAACGTGTCCGCCAAGTTGCTCCTGAATATCGAGCCACGGAAGTCTATCATTCACTTTACCTGCCCTCCGATTGGAAACCCAGTGGAAGCTATCCCGTCATTGTCGAGTACACTGGCAACGAATTCCCTCCCGGCAAGGGGAGCGGTGAAGTCAAAGATGCTAACCTTGGGTTCGGCATGAGTGGAGGCAAAGACTTCATCTGGGTAGTCATGCCCTATGTGCAGCAAGGCAAAACGGAAAACACTGTCAAGTGGTGGGGAGACAGGAAAGCCACGATCGATTACTGCAAAGTCAATCTGCCCCGGATTTGCGAACAATTCGGTGGCGATCCTGACAGAGTGATTATCTGTGGTTTCTCTCGCGGCGCAATTGGCTCTAGTTACATAGGTCTGGCAGACAACGAAATCGCGGCGCTCTGGGCCGGCATGTTCACCCATGACCACTTTGATGGTGCCAAGACGTGGGGATACCCGAAAAGCGAACGGGAGTTTGCCTTAAAGAGATTAGCTCGTCTCAACGGGCGGCCGGTTCTCGTTTCCGGCCAGCGTGGCACTGCAATTCGTGAAACCTTTCTCAAGGACTATCTCGATTTGGCTGACTTCTCCTTCCTCGATGTGCCCGTTAATAAACTTTTCGACATCCCTGAAGGCCCCGTCATCCACAGCCACACCGATCGGTGGATGCATCGCGAAAGCGAATATCGGGACCGGGTTCGAGCGTGGATAAAAACAACCTTGTCTCCCTGAAGCCCATGAAGTCAGAGCCATTCCGCCCCCACCATCGTGGCTAGAAGAATCTTTCCTATTTTCGGAAGCTCTGGTTTAATTTTCACCATGAAGCCAGGAATCCTTCTCGCGGGAGTTTTTGCCGTGACTTCCATTTCTTCCCTCCAAGGGGCCGACAAATACGACATCCCCGAATTCGTTAAGGAACTCGAAGACCTCAGCGAAGTGATGGAGGTAGCCGCCACTTCCAACAAGGGAATCACGTTTCTCTTGATGGACCCAGACTCAACGTGAGGCCCTGCCAATGCTGCCAGTTCGGTAGCAATCAAAAAGCTCAGAGAAGACACCGAAATCATTCTCATCACGGGAATGAATCTCCACAAGTCTCCCCAGGCAGTTCAGGATGCGATCTACAGCAAAGAAGCTCAGGGACCCATTCCTGTGGTGGCGGTGACAGACTCTTCCGCAGAGCAATTGATCAGCCTGATTCCCTATTTCAACATGAAAGATGTCAACGGTTTCGCCGAAGCCGAAGAGGGACTCACCTTGATGCGCGGAGAAATGGCCGAAGCGAAAATCAAGAAAATTTATACCTTGGAAACCTGGATTAACAACAAGGGCCGCTCTATTCAGGCCACCTACGTGGCCAGCAATGAGACTGACATCACACTGAAGCTGGCGAACGGAAAATCAGCCACATTTCCTATTTCCAATCTCAGCGAAAAGAGCAAGAGTCGCGCGGATGAGCTGTCTCAATAAAAGCGTTTACTCTACTTCAGCAATGCACTCGATCTCGATCAAAGCACCGAGAGGAAGTGCTGCTACTTGGACAGTCGAACGTGCTGGTTTGTGCTCGCCGAAGGCCGCGGCGTAGACCCGATTCACAACGGGAAAGTCTCCCATATCAGAAAGGAAGATAGTTGTCTTGACGACCTTATTCAGGCTGGATCCAGCGGCCTCCAACACGGCAGTCATGTTCTTAATTACCTGCTCAGACTGGCCCTCTATACCATCGACCAGAGCCATGGAGGCCGGATCGAGCGGCAAGGCACCCGAACAATAAGCCAGCCCGTTTCGAACAACGGCATGGGAGTATGGGCCAATCGCGGCCGGAGCTTCAGTAGCAGTGATGAATTCCATGCCGAACTATGGCGCGCCCCGCTACAATGACGAATAAAAAATCACTCCCCGATGCAATAGAGAGCCTGCTGCGAACGAATCAGCAACTTCCCATCAGCCACTGCAGCGGTTCCGTTAAAGAGCGTGCTGTCTCCTGCGATCTTGTTTTGGGCTAGAACGTTCAATCTATCCGCTGATGGCTCGATCACAAACGTACCGTTAGCTCGGCTCACCGCGTAGATCTTCCCACCGGCCACAACCGGCGAAGCGTAAAACGGCTTACCCCGTCCTCCTGCTCCTTCCAGACCAGGCAATCGCTCTGCCCAAAGTTCCTCTGCTTCTCCCGGCTTAGCAGCAAAGGCGATTCCACTATCACCAATCCAATACATGACACCATCGACTTCCACTGGAGCGGTCATATAAGTGGCAGGCTTCTGAGTATCGTAGAGAATTTGATTGGAACGGTCTCCTTCTCCTCCCATCTTGATAGCAACACGAGCCGTCCTAGGAAAACCTCCTGACACAGTTAAAATATCGCCACTGAGATGCGTCGTATTCGACATGTTCCCAGGAAGATTGTAATTAGCAAACCAACGAAGTATCCCCGTCGCTGGATCGTAGGCGCGGAAGTTACCGGTTGCGGCATAAATGAGATCCGTGCGGGAGTCATCTACCTTGGCTAGGATAGGAGTACCGTAAGTCTGCCCCAGACTAGGATGCTCAGCTCGCCACCTCTCCCTGCCGTCCGCTTTGCTGAGAGCGATAAAAGAGTGAGTTTCCTCGCCCGCCGGCACAATGACGAGGTCATTGTAAAGGATTGGGCTGGAAGCAGATCCCCACGCTTTTGGGGACGACATCCCTCCAGTGCGCGCTTTCCACAGTTGATTACCGTCGTAATCAAACGCGTAGACTCCCGCTTTTCCAAAGTAGCCAAAAATTGCTTCACCGTCCGTGACCGGGGTATTACTAGCCCATCCGTGTTCTGTGATGTAACCGCGGGCAGGATCAATCGGGAAGTCATTGGGGATATCCTGAGTCCACACCACCTCGCCGCTGCTGAGATCAATGCGTTGGAGATGGCGCATAAGACTTTCGCCGCTGCTACCGTAGCTGGTGACAAAAACCGCGCCACCAGAGATGATGGGAGATGAGCTCCCCTCACCTTCAAGATCGACTTTCCAGACTATATTCTCTGACTCGCTCCACTTGACAGGAACATCCTCAATGGAAATCCCCTGCGCATTATCCCCGCGAAACTGTGGCCAGTCGGCTAACGCTGCACAGGAAATCAAGAAGCTGGCAGAGAGTGTCAGGCTAGCGGTCTTCATTATTCACTTTTTTAATCTTACTAAAGGCGACGAACCCTAAGGTTGCGATACCAGACGGGGTCTTTGTGGTCTTGAAGCAGAATCGGCCCATCCCAACTACCGAAGCCCTCATTCTTCCTATACTTACTGGCCTCAAAACGCTTATACCAGTCGCCGCTACCCCACTCGATACTCACCACTTTTTCTCCATTAAGCCAGTGCTCAATAAGATTGCCTTGGGCACGAATTTTCGAGGTATTCCACTCACCTACCGGCTTGATCGGCTTATCATCCGGTGCAGCGACCAACTCATAGAGCGAGGCAACACGATGATTGGGCTTCTTGCCGTCCGGATGCTTTTCATCGTCAAGCACCTGAAATTCTAGCCCGAGGCGTCCACGAGTTCGATATTTAACACCACTGTTTCCGGCTTCGGAGATCTTCCACTCGAATGTGAGCTCAAAATCCTTGTAGGAATCCCTCGTGATGATGTCACCCGAAGCACCGGGGCGAGAAAGAATGCCATTCTCAAAAACCCAACCCTTACCGACAGGCGAACCGTCAACATTGGTCCACGCCGAAAAGTCTCTCGAAGCGAACAGATCAACACTTTTATCCTTAACCTCTGGTGAAGGGGACGGACCGCTCCCTTGGGCCACATCCACACACGAGGCAGTATCGCCTTTGGAAATTGCAAACGCACACAACGAATTCCCAAGGCGAGTATCGTTCTTTTCTATCTGTTTATTATCCTGAGAAACCAAAACCGGTAACCCCAAGAGCGTGAAAAAAGTCAAAATAGCGAGCTGATTATTATTCATAAGAAATTTGAAAAGAGAATCTCGATACCCATCAAGACAGATCCATACTATCCAAAGAGACACGGTCAGCAAGAACGTCTATCAACCCGAAAATGCCCTCTTCTCTGCGCAAAGACGGATTTTATGGGCGCTTGGCCCACGCCCGAAATGCCACAATAGCCGAAATACAACGCTAAAAGGTGGTGTCACTCTCTGGTCACGTAGCCACATCACGGTCTCGGCTATCACTGAAGGCTTGATCGCCGAAGGACTTTGAACAATCAGACAGCTAACTTTGCATCCTACGCTCATCCCATGCTTCTCGGCCCATAAAACCAATTGAGTGGCTCACCAATCGAATCACTTCGGGACCACGCCGGTCTTCTCTGACCAGGCATTCCACTTTTCGGTGAGTTGCTGAACCAACTCTGGGTGTCGATCTGCCAAGTCATTGGCCTCGACACGGTCTTTCCCAAAGTCATAAAGACACCAACGCTTATCGTGCCGGTCGTAGACCAGTTTCCAATCTCCCTGCCGTACAGCGCGATTACCACCCCAATACCAGTAGAGTGCGGAATGAGCTTCCCGTTTTTCGCCCTTCATAACTGGAAGCAAGGACTTTCCGTCGAGCGGTAGGGTAAACTTGTTAAAATTCGGATGCTTGTCGGGATATTCAACTCCGGCCATCTCTAGAAACGTCGGTAAAAAGTCGATAATGTGTCCCACCTGATCAGTTCTGGTTCCCGGCTCAATCTTTTTTGGCCAGCGTGCGACCAACGGAGTAGCAACACCGCCCTCGTGACAATACTGTTTGTATCGCCGGAACGGTGCATTCTGAGCACTGGCCCATCCCGGCCCCACATGAGAATAAAATTCCCTCGGCCCTGGCACTTGGTTGGTATCATTACCGCCTGGCGTTTCGGCACAAGCTCCGTTATCCGAAAGGAACAAGATCAGAGTGTTATCTCCCTCCTCGGCTTCGTCCAGAGCATCCAAGAGTCGTCCAATATTCTGGTCGACGTTATCAACCATGGCCGCATAAACTTCCATTCGGAGTTCCTCCCATTCCAAGTCAGGGGATTGACCCTCTTCCCACGACTCCGCTAAGCTGTCTCGTTCTTCGATAATCCAATGCTCACTAAGCAGGCCAAGTTCCTTCTGCCGAGCAAGGCGCCTCTGCCGCAAGACATCCCATCCTTCAGCATACTTACCCTTATACTTGGCGATATCCTCGGGCTTAGCGTGCAGCGGATAGTGTGGAGCAGTGTAGGGAAGGTAGTGGAAAAATGGTTTTCCGGTCCCCGAAAAGCGCTTGATCGTTTCGATGGCATGGTCGGTAAAGGCGTCCGTAGTGAAGTAGTCCTCGGGGAAGTCGTCATACTCAAGGAGCCTGTCATTGTGGCCGAAAGGACGCACCCGGCCCCCTTTAAAATCGGGATCAGGAATCTTGGGATTGAAAAAATTACAGGCCCCGTCCCAAAGGCCGTAGGCTTCGTCAAAACCGCGATCGAAAGGAATAGTTCCCTCCGTCTTCCCATTGTGCCATTTCCCCGACATACCCGTCTGGTAATCGGCATAACGCAAGGCTTCCCCTAGAGTCAGCATTTCGTGCGTGATTAATTCAGACTGCCCCCTTCCACCATTTCTCGGATAAAGACCCGTTAGAAGGGAAGCCCGCGTCGTGGTGCATTTTGCGTTATTGTAAAACTGAGTGAAAAGCATTCCCTCAGCTGCAATTCGGTCAATGTTCGGAGTCTCGATCTCTGATCCATAGCAGCCAATATCCGACCATCCCATATCATCGACCATGATTAGGATAATGTTCGGCCGATTGTCCTCGTTCGCTATCACCGTTGACACCCAAAACAAAGTTGATAGAGAGACCGTTACGAAAAATTTCATCTTAGCATTCCCATACAACCACAAAGATCGCATCCGGGGCAATAGATCGTTTTTGCAAAGAGGTCCAAATTTGCGCAGTCTATCCTTCGAATTAATACGATCTTTCTGCCGGTATCGCCTACCCATCTAAATCGGTGGCATATAGACCTCTCTCTGTATTGGCGCGTTATGGATGCATGGCCCAGATTTAAGGGGTGAGGCTAAATCGTCGCCCTTACTGCAATGCGTTGAATACATTTACAAAGATTTAGTTATACTTTGATCGATAGCAAAGTCAGGAAGCAGCAGACTTCTTTTCATTTAATTTTCCTCGATACATTTTAATTCGATATGAATCTCCAGGTCTCCGCGCTTCTTACTATCTTCGCTGCCCAGTCGGCCTTCTCCCAGTTCGGCGATGAACCCCCGAAGTTCGATCCCAACGATCCTGCAGCGCCTCAAGAGGATCGGCTCACCGTAGAAGTCGTGGCCGAGGTGACGAGCGCAGCTCCAGGAAAACCATTTCTTGCAGCAGTGAAACTCACCCATGCTCCGCTCCATCACACTTATGGAAAAGTTCTTCCACCCGATGTAATTGGGCGTCCGACCTCGGTCACGTGGACTATTCCTGAGGGTTGGAAGCTCGAAGAAATTCCATGGCCAGCGACCTACGAAGTTCCCTCCACTGAGGGAAAAATGAGCGAGGGATACGACGGGACGACTTATTTACCTATTAGGATCACCCCGTCCGCGAGCGCCAGTAACTCAGGCGAAATTACCGCGCAAGTCAGTGCTCTCGTTTGCGACCCGCACAGTTGCATGCCATTCGGTGGAACCCTCAGCCTTTCTATACCCCTTGCTGATGCGGCAATAACTAACAAAACCATCCCACCCCTTGATGGAAAAGCGAACCTCTCGGGAACGAATACATCGGATGACAGCGAGATAAAAGAGGCAGAACCCGAACGTCAGCGGTCGTTCATCACCTACGTATTTTTTGCCTTCATCGGGGGACTAATTCTCAATATCATGCCGTGCGTGTTTCCCGTGCTTGGCATCAAAATCATGGGTATCGTGAGTCAGGCAGGAGACGACCGTAAGAAAGTTATTGCCCATGGTTTCACCTACGCTGCTGGCGTTCTACTTTCCTTCTGGGTACTCGGCTTGATTGTCATTCTTCTCGGTAAAGGTTGGGGATTTCAACTTCAATCACCCACCTTTGTCTTCGTCCTCTGTGCCTTCTTCCTCGTCTTTGCATTGAACATGGCCGGACTCTTTGAGATCGGTA
>Ga0160423_10000204_pt1 | contig 45374 bp, 48 predicted proteins | sample CRUFie14St8metaG_FD_108191 | JGI IMG/M metagenome (GOLD analysis project Ga0160423, IMG submission 108191) | Marine microbial communities from the Costa Rica Dome - CRUD Field 142mm St8 metaG | ecosystem: Environmental > Aquatic > Marine > Oceanic > Photic zone | place: Costa Rica: the Eastern...
AACTAACAAATCAAAAATTAATCAAATTCAAGGTGCAAAAGGATTTTATTGGAACCCATCCAATAATTTTATTGACTTAAATTGCTTTGATGATGTAGATTCAATTATTCATCTCTCTGGTTCGACCATATCAAAACTTTGGACATCCAGTTACAAAAAAAAAATTTTTTCGAGTAGGGTTGATTCTACAAAATTATTATACAATTCAATTAAAAAATTAATGAATTCTCATAAAGTAAAAAATATAGTTTCAGCATCTGCTATTGGAATATATCCGTCTGATGATAATGAAGTTCAAACTGAAACCACAGCTACTAGTCAAGAGTCTTTTATGCAGAATGTGGTATTATCATGGGAGAGAGAAGTGACTGCCTTTGAATCTTTAAAAATAAAAGTTGCAAAATTAAGATTAGGATTAGTTCTTACTAAAAAAGGGGGAGTGTTAGGACCCTTGAAAATTGCCGCTAAATTTGGATTATCTTCAGCTTTTGGAACTGGTAAACAAGGTCAGTCTTGGATACATATACATGATACAGTCAGAATATTTATTGAGGCTGTTGAAAAAAAATGGGAAGGAAATTTTAATGCTGTATCCCCAAATCCTGTGACGCAAACTAAATTTATTAGCGCACTTGCTAAGGCAATGAAGAGACCATTTTTATTACCACCGATTCCAAAATTTTTTATAAACTTAATAATTGGTGAAATGAGTCACTTAATACTTGATAGTCACTGGGTAAGTTCAGAAAAAGTTAATAATAAGGGTTTTAAATTTGATTATCCAGAAGTTAACAAAGCTTTAGAATCACTATTAAAGTAAATATGTGTGACATTTTGACATTCTTTAATTATGGCAAAAAATTTGTTATAAACTTTTAAACACTCTGGTTATGGCAAAAAAAGTACCATCTAAAAAAACAACAAAATCAAAAAAAAACACAGTCAGTAAAAATGATAAGGTAAAATTTGACGAACAGTTAAAGCATTTAGATGATTCACTAAAAAATGAAAAAGATAAATATCTAAGACTCTTTGCTGAATTTGAAAATTTTAAAAAAAGAACAGCTAAAGAAAGGTTAGAACTTTATAAAACAGCAAATCAAGAAGTGATTAGTGCACTCATACCTGTTTTAGATGATTTTAATAGAGCGAATACTGAGATGAATAAAAAAGATGGGGTATTAGATAAAGAGGGTATTAAATTGATCTATAACAAATTTAATGAAGTTTTAAAAAGTAATGGCTTGAATCAAACAGAGGTAAAAATTGGTGATCTTTTTGATGCTGAAATACATGAAGCAATAACTCAGATTCCTGCTTCAAAAGAAAAAGACAAGGGAAAAATTATTGATATAATTGAAGCAGGATATCAGTTAGGTGAGAAAATTATTCGTTATCCAAAAGTAGTTGTAGGACAATAAAATGAAAGAAGATTATTACGACATATTAGGTGTTTCAAAGAGTGCATCTTCATCTGAAATTAAAAAAGCTTATAGGAAGAAAGCAATTGAATTTCATCCAGATAAAAATCCAGATGATAAAATTGCTGAAGCTAACTTCAAGAAAGCAGCAGAGGCCTACGAAGTACTTGGAAATCAAGAAAAAAGAAGTAAATATGACCAATTTGGGCATGCAGCTTTTGAAGGAGGACAAGGCTTTGGTCAGGGAATGAATATGGATGACATTTTTAGTCAATTTGGCGATATCTTTGGTAGTGCTTTTGGAGGAGGATTTGGAGGGGGGGGTCAACGTCATTCAAAAGGTTCAGATATGAGAATTCGAGTAAAACTGACACTCGAAGAAATCGCAAGTGGTGTTGAAAAGAAAATCAAGGTTCCACGAAAAGTTCAAGCTCCTGGAGTTCAATACGGAAACTGTTCAACATGCAATGGTACCGGACAAGTAACTAAAATCGCTAATACAATTCTTGGACGTATGCAAACATCTTCTATTTGTTCAAACTGTTCAGGAAGTGGTAAAACTATTTTAAATCGTCCTTCAGGGTCAGATCCACAAGGTTTGATAAAAAAAGAGGAAACAGTATCTATCAAAATACCTGCAGGAGTTGAAGAAGGAATGCAATTAAAATTATCGGGTAAAGGAAACGATGCTCCAGCCAATGGAGTTTCTGGGGATCTTCTTGTGCTTATTGAGGAAAAAGCACACGATCACTTCGTAAGGGAGGGCAGCCACCTACATTTTGATCTTTATGTAAGTATTTCTGATGCAGTGTTAGGTGTTTCAAAAGAATTAAACCTTTTAGAAGGTAAAGCTAGAATAAAATTAGAGAATGGAATTCAATCAGGAAAAACATTACGCTTAAGAGGTAAGGGATTACCAAGCTTAAATAGTTACGGAAATGGTGACTTATTAGTTCATATCAATGTTTGGACACCTAAAACATTAAACAAAGAACAACGTCTATTTTTTGAAAAAATGCAGGGAGATACTAATTTTACTCCTCATCCAGAAAAAACTGATAAATCTTTCTTTGAGAAAGTTAAAGATATGTTCGCATAAACAATTTGTTTTTAAAAAAAAATGATATATTTGAATCAATACTAATAATCTTATTAGTATTTATTTTTCTTTTTCATAGCAATTTTTTCCCATCCTCTAACAGAGGATGGGTTTTGTTTTTATGCTAACTTTAATTGCTGTAAATAAATAGTAAAAATATTTTATTAGTTTATATTTAAATTAAAATCACTTAATTTTTTTAATCACTGTAATGACAAAAATTTTAATTATTGAGGATGAGGAGCCTATTAGAAGAGTTTTGGTTCGTATTTTAATTGATGAAAATGAAAACTTCCACATAACAGAGGCAAAAAACGGAAAAGAAGGTATTTCTTTGTTAAAAAAAGAAAAATTTGATTTAGTTCTTTGCGATATTAAAATGCCCAAGATGGACGGTATAGAGGTATTACAAGAGACAAAAATCAATAATATTAATATTCCATTTATAATCTTGACAGGTCACGGTAATCTAGAAACTGCCGTGGATGCAATGAAACTAGGAGCATACGACTTTATTTCAAAACCTCCTGATTTAAATAGATTATTAACTGCTGTTAGAAATGCTCTTGAGAATAAATCATTAAGGATTGAAAACAAAAAGCTCAGAAAAAAAATTTCTAAAAAAAATCAGATAATTGGTGAAAGTCAATCGATTGTAAAGGTAACTGAAATGATCTCTAAAGTTGCAAAAACAGATGCTCGTGTTCTTATAACAGGAGAAAACGGAACAGGTAAAGAGCTTGTTGCTAATCAACTACATGAACAAAGTAATCGGACTAATAAAAATTTTATCGAAGTTAATTGCGCAGCTATTCCTTCTGAGCTAATAGAAAGTGAACTTTTTGGTCACGTTAAAGGTTCTTTTACTTCTGCAATTAAAGATCGATCAGGAAAATTTGAAGCTGCAAATAAGGGAACTTTATTTTTGGATGAGATTGCTGATATGAGTTTAGCTGCTCAAGCTAAGGTTTTAAGAGCACTTGAGGAAAATAGAATACAGAGGGTAGGAAATGAAAAAGATATTTCTATAGATGTTCGTGTTATTGCAGCAACTAATAAAGATTTAAAAAAAGAAATAGCTGAAGGGCGTTTTAGAGAGGATCTTTATCATAGACTCGCAGTAATAATTATTCATGTCCCAAAACTTATCGAACGTAAAGAAGATATTTCTCTTTTAGCGAATCATTTTATTGAATTAATATCAAAAGAACAAGGGTTAGAGATGAAAAACTTTACTAAAGAAGCGATGAAAAAATTAGATAACTATTCATGGACAGGAAATGTAAGAGAATTAAGAAATGTAGTTGAACGATTAATGATTTTAGGAGATAACCCGATAACAGCAGAAAATATTACTCAGTTTACACCAAAATAAATTATGAAATATATAATTCAAATTATTTTTTTGATTCAATCTATTCAATTATCAATCGCACAAGAAAAAAAGCATGTATACAACATTAGTAAAATATATGATGTTGCACTCACTAATGGTAAGTCTTATGAATGGTTAGATTATTTGTCAAATCAAATAGGAGGAAGACTTTCAGGATCATTGAATGCTGACCGTGCCGTAAAATGGGGTTTTAAAGAATTAAATAATCTTGATCTTGACAAAGTATTTTTAGAGGATGTAATGGTTCCAAAATGGGTACGAGGAACTTTTGAATACGCTAGTATTATAACTGGACCAGGAATGAGTATTAATGTTCCCATTTGTTCATTGGGTGGATCAATAGCGACTCCTGCTTCGGGTTTAAGAGCTCAAGTTATTGAAGTTAAAAGTTTTGAAGAATTAGAAGTTTTGGGAATGAAAAATATTAAAGGCAAATTTGTTTTTTTCAATAGACCTATGCCTGCTGGTATTATTGATACTTTTGAAGCTTATTCAGTAACTAGAGATCAAAGATCTAATGGAGCAGAAAGAGCTGCAAAATATGGAGCTGTAGGTGTAATTATTAGATCAATGAACTTAAAGCTTGATGATTATCCTCATACTGGAAATATGAGTTATGGAAAGTTACCTAATAAAATGAGAATACCAGCTGCAGCAATTAGTACAAACGGTGCTGAACTTTTAAGCTCAATGTTATCTCTTAATAAAAATCTATATTTTTATTTAAAACAAGATTGTAAAAATCTTCCTGACGTAAAATCATATAATGTTATTGGGGAAATCAAAGGATCAGATTTTCCAAATGAAATTATTGTAGTAGGAGGACATCTAGACTCATGGGATTTAGGAGATGGTGCACATGACGATGGCGCAGGTATTGTTCAATCTATGGAAGTTCTTAATATTTTCAATAAAATCAGTTATAAGCCTAAGCGAACTATTCGTGTGGTTCTCTACATGAATGAAGAAAACGGTTTAAGGGGAGGAATAACCTATGCCAAAAACGCTAAAAATAAAAAGGAAAACCATGTTTTTGCTTTAGAGTCTGACGCAGGAGGCTTTAGCCCAAGGGGGTTTTCTTTTGAAGCATCTGATAATCAGTTCAAGAAAATTAAATCATGGGAAACATATTTTCATCCCTATTTAACTGATCGCTTCACACTAGGAGGTAGTGGTGCAGACATTGGTCCTCTTAGAAATGGTAAAATAGTTTTGGCAGGCTTAAGACCTGACTCCCAAAGATATTTTGAATATCATCACACTGCAAATGACACATTTGAAGCAATAAATAAAAGAGAACTTGAGTTGGGTGCAGCAGCTATGACAAGCATGATTTATTTAGTAGATCAACACGGATTATAAAATAATTTAGAAATTGATATTAAATAAATTTACTCGAGAATTTGGATATAATCTTAATCTTTCATATCCAGTAATTGTGGGGCTCTTAGGTCACACATTAGTTCAATTTATCGATAATATAATGGTCGGACAACTTGGTACTGCTGAATTAGCAGCAGTATCTTTAGGCAATAGTTTTTTCTTTGTTGCTATGTCTATTGGTATTGGTTTTTCAACTGCGATTACTCCGTTAGTTGCAGAATCTGACGGTAAAAAAGATATAAATCAAGGGCGAAATATATTTTTTAATGGAATAGTCTTATGTTTTATTATTGGATTTTTTTTAACTATAGTTGTCCTCCTTTGTAAGCCCTTATTATATAAAATGGGACAACCCACGGAAGTTGTAATTTATGCTTATCCTTATTTAAAGTGGGTTGGTATATCACTCATTCCTCTTATTATCTTCCAAGGGTTCAAACAATTTACAGAAGGATTATCTTTTACAAGACCTGCAATGTATGCTACTTTAATTGGAAATGTTATAAATGTATTTTTAAATTATTTTTTAATTTTTGGGTTATGGATTTTTCCTAAAATGGGTGTTGAAGGTGCTGCAATTGGAACTTTAATTTCTCGTTTTTGTATGTTAGTTTTCATAGCTTATTATGTCTTTTACAGTAAATATTTTAAAATTTATATAAGTAATACAAAATTTAAAAAACTAAGCCTTGAAATTATAAATAAAATTGTAAAACTGGGACTTCCTTCAGCATGTCAGATGTTTTTTGAAGTACTTTTTTTTACAGTAGCGATATGGCTTTCTGGTTTTTTGGGAAAAAATGCACAGGCTGCAAATCAAATATCATTAAATCTTTCAACAATGACCTTCATGTTTGCTATGGGGTTAGGTGTTACTGCTATGATTAGAATTGGGAATCAAAAAGGGAAAAAGGATTATTTAGCTTTACAAAGAATTGCTTACTCAATTTTTCTTTTGATATTTATTTTTGACATATTTTTCTGTTTATTTTTCTTAATCGGTAATGAATTTCTTCCTCAAATTTACTTAGACAGTAGTAATCCACTTCAATTTTCAGATGTATCTGAAGTTATAAAAATAGCATCCTCATTATTAATGATTTCAGCTTTTTTTCAAATTTCTGATGGATTACAAGCAGTTGTTTTAGGTGCACTTAGAGGGCTTCAGGATGTAAATATTCCAGCAATAATTACTTTTTTTGCATATGGTATTTTTGGTATACCAATTTCTTATTTTTTAGGATTAAAAACTACTTTAGGCGCAACTGGAATTTGGATAGGTTTACTTTCTGGACTTACAGCTTCAGCAATACTTCTTTATTTAAGATTTAATTATTTAACAAAAAAACTAATTTCAAATTTATAAAAATGGAAGAGCTACCAAAATTTTTACTTGCTGACAACTCATCATATAATTATCATTTTTACGTAATTCATACTGAATATCCAAGATTTATTCTTAATGTAATAAACGATAATTTACATTGGCTGGAAGAATTTGATAAGGAGGATAAAAATGTTTTAGAATCTGAGGCAGAATCACTAATTAAATCAGCATTTGATTTTTATGATTCTGAAATAAATTCAATTGATAAATAGATGGATCAAATTTTAGATTGGGATAAACAATTATTATTATTTCTAAATAATCTTGGATCTCCTCTTTTTGATTCTTTTTGGATGATAATTACAAATAGGTTATTTAATATATTTATCTATATATCACTTTTGATTTATTTTGCTTATTTAAAATCCTGGAGGCATTTAGTTTATTTATTTTTTTTTACTTGTCTTTTAGTATTATTTACTGATCAAATTACCAATTTATTTAAAATTGAAATAGGGCGTGTAAGACCATGTCATGATATCGAAATTCAACAGTTTGTTCGTTTAGTTAAGCCTACTTGTGGAGGAGGCTATAGTTTTTTTTCTGGCCATGCTTCAAATTCATTTGCATTAGCTTTATTCTTTAGTAGCGTGTTTAAATACAATAAACTTTTATTTAAAAGTTTAATTTTAATTGCATCAATTGTTGCATATAGTAGAATATATATAGGTGTTCACTACCCATCAGATATATTATTTGGTTCTATGTTTGGAATTTTAAGTGGTTTGGGTTTTTCATTACTATGGAGTAAAATCCAAACTATTCTATCAAACTAAATCTAAATTTAGTTTTTTGTTCGTAAACTTCACCAGTTTTTAATAGAGTTTTTGGGAAATGAGAAATATTTGGAGAATTTGAAAATTTTTGTGTTTCAAAACAAATACCTTCGAAATTTAAGGGTGTAAAAATAACTATACCAGGCTGATTGGTGTACACTTCCATTTTGATTTTACTATTTGGATCGTAAATGCTTGCTGCTGCTTCTTTTGTCTTATTTAAAATGAAATAATCATCAAACCGATTTGTTCCAATTACTTTAAAATTTCTAAAATCAAATTTTGTATCTGAAACATTTAAAATTTTTCCTGATGGAACAAGATTATTTTTTAATTCGAGATAATAATCCGCGTTTATTTTTAAAAAATTTGAATTAATTGGATTATTACCATTAAGATTAAAATAAGAGTGGTTAGTTAAATTAATATGGGTATTTTTATCTGTCTCAGCTAAGTAAGAAATCTGTAATTCATTTTCAATTAATGCGTATTTAATTTTTACAATTACATTACCAGGGAATCCACTTGACCTATCTTTACACAAATATTCAAAAGAAATACTTTTATGTTTATTGTAGTTAATTACTTTCCAATTTTTTTTATTCCATCCACTTAAACCGCTGTGTAATAAAATCCCATCATTATTTTCAATTTCATATTTTTTACCTTCAATTAATATTGGGTTTTCTAGCCTTCCAGCAAATCTTCCCATAATTGCTCCTCGTGACCAAATATCATTTAAATATTCTTCCTTTTTTTTTAATCCCTTAATAACATTTACATACTTGTTTTCATAATTTTTTACCCATAGTTCATGAAGAATTGCTCCATAAGAAAGAAATTTCGCTTTAATAAAATTATTACTAACTAAAAATTGATTCAATGATTTTCTTTTAAAAGCTCCGGATATTTTTTCTGAAATTTTCTAAGTCTTGGTATACTCACATTTTTTACATAGGGGTTATCAGGATTATTTTTTTCATAATCTTGATGATATTGCTCAGCGTAGTAAAATTTTTCTAAAAATTTAATTTCTGTTATTATTTCTTTTTGAAAGTAATTCCCGTCCTTTAGAATTTTTATGTATTTCTCTATAATATTTTTTTCTTCTTTTGTTTTGTAAAATGCAATAGAACGATACTGCGATCCATAATCAGGGCCTTGCCTATTTGGTGTTGTTGGATCGTGTGACCCAAAAAAAACCTGAACCAATGTTGCATATGTAACCAAATTTGGATCATAAATTACTTCTACTGCCTCTGCGTGTCCAGTTCTTCCAGTTCCAATTTGATAATAATTTGGATTTTTTGTAATACCACCAGCATATCCTGAATAAACCTCAATTACACCTTTAACACTTTCATAAATAGCCTCTACGCACCAAAAACATCCAGACGCAAAGTAAGCTTTTTCATAATTGTTTTGTGTAATTTTTTGTGGTGACCAATTCTTTTCACTATTATCAGTTGGTTTGGGTTTAGATATACATGTTTGTAAAACGAGTATCGATAAAAATGTTATAATTTTCATTTTTTATGTTTTTTATTTTGAAATTTATATTTGAGACATTAAAGTTTAGGTTGCTTTAAAATGAAAAATCGGCTATTTTATTAATTCAACTAAAAAGTCTCCAACTTCGGAGGTTGATAAACTTTTATTCCCTTTTTCAATTAAGTCTTGAGTCACTTTACCCTCCCTTAAAGAATAATTTACCGCATTTCGTATTTCTTTTCCTTCTTTTCTCATGTTGAAACTCATCTCAAACATCATGGCAGCAGATAAAATTGTTGCTAATGGATTTGCAATTCCGAGGCCCGCAGCTTCTGGGAATGATCCATGAATAGGTTCATAAAGTGCATTTTTTGATCCTACCGATGCAGATGGCATTAATCCCATTGATCCAGAAATAACTGATGCTTCGTCTGTAAGAATATCTCCAAAAAGATTTTCTGTTATTAAAACATCGTATGAATTTGGCCATTGTACTAATCTCATTGCAACTGCATCTACAAATTCATATGACACATCTACTTCAGGATAGTTTTTTTCAATTCCTTGAACAGTCTCTCTCCAGAGTCGTGAACTTTCTAAAACATTTGCTTTGTCAACACAGCACAATTTTTTTGATCTTTTCATTGCTAATTCGAAGCCCATTATTGCTAGTCTTTTAATTTCATCACGTGTATATGTACATGTGTCATAAGCCGTATTACCATTATCTTTCCTTCCTCGATCACCGAAGTAAATACCTCCTGTTAGTTCTCTCAGAAAAATAAGGTCAGTCCCTTCTATTCTTTCTTTTTTAAGTGGAGATTTATCTAATAAAGAAGGAAATGTAAATGTGGGACGAACATTGGCAAATAAACCAAGTTTTTTTCGCATCTCAAGTAATCCTTGTTCTGGCCTAATTTTTGCTAATGGATCATTGTCAAATTTAGGATCTCCGATAGCACCAAATAGTACAGCATCTGATTTAAGACAAATCTCATGGGTTTCTTTTGGATAAGGGTGTCCAACTGCATTAATAGCAGAAGCACCTGTAAGTGCTGGAATCCATTCAATATTGTGACTGTATTTTTTTGCTACGGCATTAGACACTTTAACTGCTTGTTCGATAACCTCCGGTCCAATTCCATCACCTGCTAAAAGAGCTATTTTTAATTGCATTTTTTAAGATTGAATAATATTTAACATTTTTTCTGTTGCTTTTATTGCTGAAACAGTCTGATCAGAATCCAAACCTCTTGTTTTAAACTTTGATTTTCCATTATTCCATGTTATAGTTGTCTCGCACAATGCATCTGAATTACTTCCTGGTGGAATGCGAACTGCGTAATCAATTAGTTTTGGTAAATTAATTTTTTGTTTAGTATAGACTTTTTTTAATGCATTCCAAAACGCATCGTATTGTCCATCACCTGATGCATTTTCTTCAAACGTTTTATTTAAAATTTTCAAAGAAATACTTGTGCTTGGTTTAAGGCCTTTTGAATGTGTTAAAACATAAGAATTTATTTTTACTTTATCAGGGACATTATTTCCCAAAACATCAGAAATTATAAAGGGTAAATCTTCTGCTGTTACTCGCTCTTTTCTATCTCCAAGTTCTATTACTCTTTGTGTTACTTTTTTAAGATCAATTTCATTTAAAGTTAACCCTAGTTCTTGTAGGTTTTTTTGAATATTTGATTTGCCTGATGTTTTTCCTAATGCATATCTCCTTTTCCTACCAAAGCGCTCTGGGAGTAAATCATTATAATATAAATTATTTTTGTTGTCTCCATCAGCGTGTATACCAGCTGTTTGGGTAAAAACATTTTCCCCTACAATTGGTTTATTTGCCGGTATTCTAAATCCTGTTAATGTTGCAACTATCTCACTGACTTTGAAAAGGGAATTTTCTTTGATATTTATCTCTACATCAGGTAAAAAATCATTGATAACTGCGACAACACTTGCGAGTGGTGCGTTACCAGCACGTTCTCCCATTCCGTTGACAGTCAAGTGTAGTCCCTTAATGCCAGCTTTGATTGCCTCCATTGTATTTGAGACACTTAAATCATAATCGTTATGACCATGGAAATCAAAATGAATTTTAGGATAACGAATTACAATTTCATTAATAAAGTGATATGTCTTTTCAGGGGTTAAAACACCTAAAGTATCTGGTAATAAAATCCTTGATACAGGTAGCTGTGTTAAAAAATCTAGATATTGGAAAACATATTCTTTTGAGTTGGACATACCATTACTCCAATCTTCGAGATATACATTTGTAGTAAAACCTTCTTTTTCAGCTTGATGTACATTTTTAGAAATATTTTTAAAATGTTCAATAGGTTTTTGTTTTAGTTGATGTTCTAAATGATTCAATGAACCTTTTGTTAGAAGATTTTGAATTTTTGCACCTGTTTTTTTCATCCATTCTATAGATGCGCCATTGTCAACAAAAGTTAAAACCTCAATTCTATCTAAATAGTCATTTGATGCTCCCCATGATGTAATTTCTTTAACAGCTTCAAGTTCTCCCTTGGATACTCTAGCTGATGCTATTTCTATTCTATCAATGTTAAGCTCTTTAAGTAATAATTTTGCAAGAGTAAGCTTTTCAGATTTAGAAAAAGAAACTCCAGAAGTTTGCTCTCCATCCCTAAGGGTAGTATCCAATATTTCAATTTTGTTTCCCATATATTAAAATCAAAGAACTAAAATGGAGTTTTTGAAGCAAAATCTTGAATTTCAGATTTCATATTTTTCAAAAAATCAATATCATCATATCCATTCATCATATTTTCCTTCTTGTAAGAATTTATTTCAAAAACTTCAAAGTTTGCTAATGAGCCAATTGAAATTTGTTGTTTAGGGAGATCAACTTTTATTTCAGTTTTAGGATCATCGTAAATTTTTTCAAAGATATTATTTAGGAAATTAACGGATACCTGAACTGGTAGAACACCTATGTTCAAACAGTTATTTTTAAAAATATCAGCAAAAAAACTTGATATCACACAACGAAATCCATAATCATAAATTGCCCAAGCAGCATGTTCTCTTGAGGATCCTGATCCAAAATTATATCCACCCACTAATATTTTTCCAGTATATAAATTGTTATTTAAAACAAAATTTTCTTTTGGACTATTATCTTGATTAAATCTCCAATCTCTAAATAGATTATTACCAAATCCTTTTCTTTCAGTAGCTTTTAGAAAACGTGCTGGAATTATTTGATCTGTATCTACGTTTTCAATAGGAAGAGGTACTGCTGTACTTTTTAATATATTAAATGCATCGTAAGCCATAATATTTATATTAGATTTCTTGGATCAGTTATTTTTCCAGTTACGGCAGCTGCAGCGGCTACTGTTGGACTAGCTAATAAAGTTCTAGCGCCTGGCCCTTGTCTTCCTTCGAAATTTCTATTTGAAGTACTAACAGCATACCTCCCTGGAGGAATTTTGTCATCGTTCATAGCAAGACATGCAGAACAACCTGGTTCCCTTAGTTTAAAATTAGCTTCTTCAAAAATTTCAAGTAAACCTTCTTCCTTAATAGCTTTCATGACTTTATGTGATCCTGGGACAAGCCAAGCAGTAACCTCATTCGCACGTTTTCGACCTTTTACTATTTTAGCAAAGGCTCTAAAGTCCTCAATTCTTCCGTTTGTGCAACTACCAATAAATACATAATCAATTGGTTTGCCTAGCATAACATCTCCTTCGTTAAAACCCATATAGTCAAGAGATTTAATGAATGTATCAACACTTCCTTTGATATCTTCTTTATTTGGAATTGATTTTGTGATACTAATTCCCATACCTGGATTTGTTCCGAAAGTTATCATTGGCTCTATTTCAGAACCTTCAAAAATGAATTCTTTATCAAATATTGCATTTTTATCAGTGTAGAGTGTTTCCCAGTATTCCATTGCTTTATTCCAATTGTTTCCTTTTGGGGTAAATTCTTTTGTTTTTATATAGTCAAACGTTTTAGCATCAGGAGCAATCATACCACCTCGAGCTCCCATTTCAATACTTAAATTACAAACTGTCATTCTACCTTCCATACTCATTTCCTTAAAAACTTCACCAGCATATTCAACAAAAAATCCAGTTGCACCCGATGTACTTAGCTTAGAGATAATGAAAAGAGCAATATCCTTTGGAGTAACTCCGTTGTTAAGTTCACCATTTATAGAAATACGCATTTTTTTTGGTTTAGGTTGCATTATGCATTGACTTGTTAAAACCATTTCAACTTCAGATGTTCCAATTCCAAATGCAATAGCACCGAAAGCACCATGGGTAGATGTATGAGAGTCTCCACAAACAATTGTGGCACCGGGCAATGTTATCCCGTATTCTGGTCCAACAACATGGACAATACCATTTTTTTCATGCCCCAAACCCCAATATGAAATACCATGTTTTTTTGCATTATCTTCTAATGCATTGAGTTGGTTTCTTGATAATGGATCAGATACTGGTAAGTGTTGATTAATCGTAGGTGTATTATGATCCGCTGTAGCAAAAGTTTTATTTGGATATAAAACAGAATTTTTTCTTTTTTCAAGACCTAAAAATGCTACGGGACTTGTAACTTCATGAATCATGTGACGATCTATAAAGAGAACATCAGGTCCATCATTAATACTTTTTACAACATGTGAATCCCATACTTTGTCAAAAAGAGTTTTTTTCATTTGTAATTAAGTTTTAAAATTCAAAGGTTACTATCTTCAATAATTTTTGGAAGATCTTTATCACTAATTTCTTTTTGTCTATCAGCGGTAATCAAAAATTGCTCATAAACCTTATCTAATTGTAATTTATCTAATTCATATCCAATTTTTTTTGCACGATATGCTAGAGCTGCTCTTCCTGATCGAGCAGTTAATATAATTGATGACTCTGTTACTCCAACGTCTTTTGGATCAATAATTTCATAAGTCTCTCTTTTTTTGATCACACCGTCTTGATGAATCCCAGAAGAATGAGCAAAAGCATTTGCTCCTACAATTGCTTTATTGGGTTGAACAGGCATCGCCATACTATAAGAAACTAGTTGGCTAGTTTCATACAATTTTTGTGAATTAATCTTTGTATCAAGGTTCAAATACGGGTGTTGACGCAATATCATGACTACTTCTTCTAAAGAGGTGTTTCCAGCACGTTCACCTATACCATTTATTGTACATTCAATTTGACGTGCACCATTTTGAACACCAGAAATAGAATTTGCTGTTGCAAGACCCAAGTCATTATGGCAGTGGCAAGATAGAATTGCTTTATGAATACCAACTACATTATCTTTTAAAAATTTTATTTTTTGACCATATTCCTCTGGTAAACAGTATCCAGTTGTGTCTGGTATATTTAGAACAGTTGCACCTGCTTTGATTACTTCTTCACAAATACGGGCGAGAAATATATTTTCAGTTCTTCCTGCATCTTCCGCATAAAATTCAACATCATCTACATACTTTTTGGCATGACTTACAGCAGCTACTGCTCTTTCTATAATTTTTTCTGGAGTTGAGTTAAACTTATAGCGTATGTGGCTTTCAGAAGTGCCTATCCCTGTGTGAATTCGTGGTCTTCGTGCTGATTTCAATGCTTCAGCTGCGACATCGATATCTTTTTTTACAGCTCTTGTCAAACCACAAACACGTGCATTTTTAACTAACTTAGATATATTTTCAACAGATTTAAAATCTCCTGGACTTGAAATAGGGAAACCTGCTTCCAGAACATCTACACCAAGTTGATCTAGTTTTTCGGCAATTTCTAGTTTTGTCTTAGAATCTAACTTACAACCGGGAACCTGTTCTCCATCTCTTAAAGTAGTATCAAAAATTTCAACAAATTCCATTCGTGGTTTAATAAAAATTTTATTTATTAACTAATATAATTTATGAATTTAAATAATATAAAAAACCTATTTTTGTATTACAATATTCGAAAATAAAAACATAATGCTAATAACCTAATTTTTAATAACTTATATTAAAAAGATTACAATGACAAATGACCAGAAAGATAATTTGTTTGTATTAGTTAAGTCCTTAACAAAATCTGAAAAAAGGCAATTTACGCTTTATGTAGGACGAATGGATTCGAATGAAAATTCCAAATTCCTTAATCTCTTTCACCTGTTGGACAAAATGAATCGCTATGATGAAAAAATAATTTTAAATAAAGGCATAGTAACTAAGCAACAGCTTTCGAATCTTAAAGCACATCTTTATAAACAAATCTTAGTTAGTTTACGCATGAACCCTATGCATAAAAATATTCGTATTCAGATTCGAGAACAACTTGACTTCGCAACTATCTTATACCAAAAAGGGTTGTACAAACAAAGCTTAAAAGTTTTGGAAAAAGCTAAGATATTAGCAAGAAAACATGAAGAAAAAAACGTTGCATATGATATTGTAGAGTTAGAAAAAATAATTGAATCACAATATATTACTAGAAGTTTGAGTAATCGATCAGAAACACTTATTCAAGAATCAGAGGAGCTACGGATTCAAAATAACCTTACTACTAAGCTATCAAATCTTTCCCTTCAGCTTTATGAAAGACTTATTAAAGCGGGTTATGCTAAGAGTGATCAAGAATTTAGAGAAATCACACAATTTTTTTATGAAAATTTACCAAAATTTGATTACGACAGCCTTGGTTTCAGAGAAAAATTATGGTACTATAAGGCTCATGTTTGGTATAGTTTTTTAACACAAGATTTTTTGTCAACCTACAGATATGCTTCAAAATGGGTAAAAATGTTTGAGGAATCACCATCAATGATAAGTATTCATCCTGTTTTTTACCTTAAAGGGAATAATTATTTAATGGAAAGTTTGGCCTTAATCAAATATCCATCGAAATTCAAAGAGGTTCTAAAACAAATGCTATATTGGACAACCCATGAAAGCTTTCCAAAAAATGATAATCTTAAAGCCCTTAGTTTTCAATTTTATTATAATAACAAGTTAAATATCCATTTTTTAGAAGGTAGTTTCGAAAGAGGACTAATATTAATACCTGAAATTAAAAAGGGGATAAAAGATTTCTGTAATCAAATTGACCCACATCACATTATGATGTTTTATTACAAAATTTCTTGTATTTATTTTGGTTCAGAGGATTACGAAAATTGTATAATTTATTTGGATAAAATTATTAGTAATAAAAAATTAAAAATGCGTGAGGATTTGCTTTGTTTTTCTAGGGTACTCAATATTTTTGCACATTATGAAGCAGGTTTTGATTATCATTTAGAATCTCACCTACGTGAAACATATAAATTTTTAATAAAAATGAATGATTTACATGAGGTACAAAAAGCAATGATAAGATTTGTTCGGGGTCTTGGAGATATATATCCTCATGAATTAAAAACTGCATTTGAAGCATTATATGAAGAATTAAGACAATACGAAAATGATCCATATGAAAGAAGATCATTTCTTTATTTGGACATACTCTCTTGGCTTGAAAGCAAAATTAAAAATGAGCCTATAGCTAAAATAATTAGTAAAAAAGCATCATCAATCAATCGTAAAGAACGCTCCTCCATATCCCCACTTTCTCGGGATTTACGCTAAACTGAAGTCTGTTATTTTTTATTGGATGATTTATTTCAATCATTTTGGAAATTAAACTTATGCTTCCATTTTTATTACTTCTTGCTGCACCATATTTGAGATCTCCTTGAATGGGATATCCGGAACTGCTTAGTTGTGAACGAATTTGGTGGTGACGACCTGTTTCAAGAGATATTTCAAGTAAAGTGTATTTATCAAAATATTGTATGCACTTAAAATGAAGTATGGCTTTTTTACTATTTTGAACTTCTTTATTGTGAGCTTTTGATTTGTTTTTTTTTGAATTTCTTGTCATCCAATGGATTAATGTTCCTTCTTTTTCTGGAAATAATTTTTCTACAATTGCCCAGTAGAGTTTTTTTGTATTTCTCAATTTAAATTGATGATTTAATCTACTTAATGCTTTTGAAGTTTTTGCAAAAACCATTATTCCGCTTGTTGGGCGATCTAATCTATGTATAATGCCTAAATAAACATTTCCTGGTTTTTTATATTTTTTTTTTAAATAGGATTTAATTAGATCAGGCAGGGTAATATCATTTGTTTTATCTCCTTGTGATAGCTCACCAGATTTTTTATTAACAACTACTAAATGATTATCTTCAAAAAGAATACGATTTTCTATATCCAAAACTAATATTGTTCGTTTTCATTTGGAAAATTTTTTGATTTCACATCTTTTCCATACTGACTTATTGCTTCATGAATAATTTTATCCAGATCACAATATCTTCTAAGAAAACGAGGGCTAAACTCTTTATTCATTCCTAACATATCATGTAATACTAGAACTTGTCCATCAACATTAGCACCTGCTCCAATTCCAATGGTTGGAATTTTAATAGAATCAGTAGCTTTTTTAGCTACTAAGGCTGGAATTTTTTCTAATACAATTCCAAAACAACCAATTTTTTCTATAAGCTTAACTTCATTTAGTAATTGTTTTGCTTCATTTTCCTCTCTTGCACGAACTGTGTACGAGCCAAACTTATATATTGATTGAGGTGTAAGCCCTAGGTGTCCCATTACAGGAATTCCAGCTTGAATTATCCTTTCAATTGAGTCTTTAACTTGTTCTCCTCCTTCTACCTTAACAGCATGAGCGCCCGACTCTTTCATTATACGGATAGCTGACCTAAGAGCTTCTTTTGAATCGGATTGATATGTACCAAAAGGTAGGTCAACAACAACTAAAGCTCTTTTTGCAGCTCTAACTACACTGCTTGCATGATAAATCATTTGATCTAATGTTATAGGTAGAGTAGTTTCGTGCCCTGCCATTACATTCGAAGCAGAATCACCTACTAATATAATATCAATCCCAGCTTTGTCAACTAGTCCTCCAAATGAATAGTCATATGCTGTAAGCATAGATATTTTTTGACCATTTCGCTTCATCTCCTGCAATGATTTAGTTGTAACTCTACTATATTTTTTGTCAGTTATATCTTCCATATTTTGTAAAAATAGCATGTTTTGTTTTTAGAAATGATTACAAAACCATGAAAATTATTTTTTTATTAATAAACTGTCATGCTGTCAGGTTTAATCTTCTGGCATAGTGATTGGATTAAATGATATGTAAATTATTAAAATCATGAGTAAAATAATAGGTATTGACTTAGGAACTACAAATTCTTGTGTTTCTGTTATGGAAGGTAATGAGCCAGTAGTTATACCAAATGCTGAAGGAAAAAGAACAACACCTTCTGTGATAGCATTTGTTGAAGGCGGTGAAATTAAAGTTGGAGATCCAGCAAAGAGGCAAGCTGTAACAAATCCAACAAAAACTATAGCCTCAATCAAGCGTTTTATGGGTAATAAATTTTCTGAATCAAAAAATGATATCCAATCGGTTGCATATAAAGTAATTAAAGGTGACAATGATACACCAAGAGTTGATATAGATGGAAGAATGTATAGTCCCCAGGAGCTTTCTGCTATGACGTTGCAAAAAATGAAAAAAACTGCAGAAGACTATCTTGGTCAGGATGTTTCTGAAGCTGTGATTACAGTACCTGCTTATTTCAATGATTCACAACGTCAAGCTACAAAAGAAGCAGGAGAGATAGCAGGTCTAAAAGTTCAAAGAATTATTAATGAGCCAACTGCAGCTGCACTTGCATATGGACTTGATAAAGGAGGCTCTGATAGAAAAATAGCAGTTTATGATCTTGGTGGAGGTACTTTTGATATTTCTATTTTAGAGCTTGGAGATGGTGTTTTTGAAGTTCTTTCTACAAACGGAGATACGCATTTAGGAGGTGATGATTTTGATCAAGTGATAATTAATTTTTTAGCAGAAACTTTTCAGAAAGACGAATCTATTGATTTAAGAAAAGATCCTATGGCATTACAACGTCTTAAAGAAGCAGCTGAAAAAGCAAAAATTGAATTATCTTCTTCTACACAGACAGAAATTAACTTACCATACGTAACTGCGACTGAGTCCGGTCCTAAACATTTGGTAACTTCTCTTACACGCGCTAATTTTGAAAAGCTAGCGGACGATTTAGTAAAAAGATCAATGACTCCTGTAAAAAAAGCTCTTGACGATGCAGGTTTATCAACAGGGGATATTGACGAAGTTATATTAGTCGGTGGTTCAACTCGAATACCTATTATTCAAGAAGAAGTTGAAAAGTTTTTTTCTAAAAAGCCATCAAAAGGTGTAAATCCTGACGAAGTCGTAGCAATTGGTGCTGCTATCCAAGGAGGTGTTTTAACTGGAGATGTAAAAGATGTATTATTATTAGATGTAACTCCTTTGTCTTTAGGAATTGAAACTATGGGCGGTGTAATGACAAAATTAATTGAATCAAACACAACAATTCCCACAAAAAAATCTCAAATTTTTTCAACAGCAGCAGATAATCAACCTTCTGTTGAAATTCATGTTTTACAAGGTGAACGTTCAATGGCAAATGATAATAAAACTATAGGGCGTTTTCATCTTGATGGAATTCCACCAGCACAAAGAGGAACCCCACAAATTGAAGTAACTTTTGATATTGACGCTAATGGAATTATTAAGGTAAGTGCTTTAGATAAAGCAACAAATAAATCTCAAGACATACGTATTGAAGCTTCCTCAGGTTTGACAGAAGAAGAAATTGAAAAAATGAAAAAAGAGGCGGAGGCAAATGCTGACGCAGATAAAAAAGTAAAAGAAGAGGCTGAGAAACTAAATAGTGCTGATCAAATGATTTTTCAAACTGAGAAGCAACTAAAAGAATTTGGAGATAAACTTTCAGATGAAAAAAAAGGGCCAATTCAAAGCGCATTGGAAGAGCTTAAAAAAGCTCACGGATCTAAGAGTTTAGATCAAATTGACAAAGCTTTAGAAAAGATAAATGAAGCTTGGAAAAATGCATCTGAAGAAATGTATAAAGCCCAAGCTCAAGCTAATAATTCGAATCCTGATGGAACTGAGCCAAAAAATCCAAAAGAATCAACAAAAGAAGGTGATGATGTGCAAGACGTTGATTTTGAAGAGGTAAAAGAATAAAGCTTTAAAATATACAAAACCAATTAAACCTTCTGTTCTAATATAACAGAAGGTTTTTAATTTATGTACCATTGGAGAAATAACTTTATAACCATAAGATTATGTAATGGAAAAAAAACAAATTTTAGCAATTGTAAATGAGATCTGTAAAAATACCTTGATGGAAACATTAAAAATTGAATACGTTGATGTTGGAGAAAATTTTTTACAAGCTCGAATGCCAGTAAATAAAAAAGTATATCAGCCTGACGGTATATTACATGGAGGAGCAACAGCAGCACTTGCTGAAAGTGTTGGAAGTGCAGCTGTTTTCGTATTAAATAAAAATCCAAAAGCAGTAGTAAGGGGAATCGAAATTACTGCAAATCATATAAAAAGTATTTCCAAAGGATTTGTATATGCTACAGCCAAGCCGATTAATATAGGGAAAAGGATTCAATTGTGGGAGATACGCGTAACCGATGAAGATGATAATTTGATCTCAATTTGTAAGTTAACAACATTTATAAAAAATATTTAAGATTATTTTATTTTAAAATATATTTGTGCATTAAATTTATTTAGATGAAGAGTGTTATAATTTGTGATATGGAGGGTGTTATTCAAGAAATGAATAAAGGAGCTCTAGAGATGTTTGGATATACAAAAAAAGAACTTATTGGAAAGAAGAGGGTATCTATTTTTTCCCCAGGGGAAATTGTAATTCAAAATGTTTTAGGATGGTTAGAAGTAGCTAACAAAAAGGGGAAATCTTTGGTTAAAACAAATTTTATAAAAAAAGATGGTTCAAAGTTTAATGCTGAGATATTAATTACTCCAAACTTCGCTAATGGTAAAGATCAGCCTCAAACAGGTTATTGTGGTATTACTAAAGAGATTAATGAGGAAGTAAATATTCCTATTAATTTAACTACTAAAATCATAAAAGGGATTGCAATAACCAGGGGAGGTTTCACTTTAGCATCAATTCTTCCAATGATAATTGTATCTGTAATGTTAAGTCAATATAACTCTTTATCCATATTCAATAGTATAGTATCTATTTTGGGTGTAATATGTGTTCATATTTTTGGGAACCTATACAATGATTATTTTGATGTGAAGTCAGGGACAGATGAAAACAACAACGAATATTTTAATGTTGGAGATAAATCACTAATATTAAGAGGAGCCCAAATATCAGGTGGAAGTAGAGCAATTGAGCTTGGTCTTATAACTTTAAAAAACACAAAAAAATTAGGAACTTTTATGATTGCTAGCGCTCTGATTTGTGTAATAATTCTTTCCATTAATATATTTTTACAGACAGGGTCATTAAATAATATTTATGCAATAATAATAATTGGACTTGTTGGCTCGCTTCTTGCTTATTTTTATACTGCCGAACCTTTGAGACTATCTGCAAGAAAAGGTTTAGGTGAACTAACTATATTTCTAACATTTGGACCTTTGTTAACCTTGGGTAGCTTTTTTGCAATGTCAAATTCTGAAGTTGCAATTAATTTTGAAGCATTTAAATTGTTTTTATTGATCGGTATACCACTCGGTTTGCTTACTACAAATATTCTTTTCATTAATCAGTACCCAGATTATAAATCAGATAAAAAATCAGACAAGATAAACCTGGTCGTTTTATTCGGTAAAAAAATGTCGAGATGGATCTATTTTTTGAATTTAATTTTAATTTTAATTTCAACATATTATTTTTTTGATTCATTTTCAAAATCTTTAAATAATCTTAATATTACTGGATTCTATATAATTTTATCTCTTTTAACAGTTTATGGATTATATATTTTCCGTGGTTTATTTAAATATTTTGATTCGAGAGAATTGGTTAACTACAATATTCAGACTATATATTATCAAATTGTTTTTTGTTTAGCTATTATATTATTGTTATTCTTATGATTTTATGTTCTTAAAACAGGATACGTTAAACACAAATCCGTTTTGGAAATATTTACTTGGTTCATTCATTGTTATAATATTTTCAATTCTTGGCCAATTACCACTTTCACTTTTTATAACAGCTGACGCTATTTCTGAGGCTGGAGGAGATCCAATGATCGCTTTAAGGAACCTAGACAAGAATTTACAATTATTTTTAATTTTAATTCCTTTTGTTTTTGGATTTTTAGGTTTGTATCTAGTAATTAAAAAATTACATAATCGAAATTTTGTAAGTATCACTACATCTAGAAGTAAAGTTGATTGGCGCAGAATTATTCACTCTTTTATTCTTTGGGGATCAATTATTATAACTTTTATTTCTGCAGATTTTTTTATCAATTCAGAAGATTATCAAATCAATTTTAAGTTTGAGAAATTCTTTATTCTATTAATTATTGGTTTTATTTTAATACCTATTCAAACTAGTTTGGAAGAATTGTTATTCAGAGGATATTTATTTCAGGGATTTAGTTTGTACTTTAAAAGGCCTTGGATTGGATTATTTTTAACTTCTTTTATTTTTGGATGCCTTCATATTTTTAATCCAGAAGTCCAAAAATTAGGATTAGGGATTTTAATTTATTATATAGGTACTGGACTTTTTCTCGGAATAATTACCCTTATGGACCAAGGTATTGAATTAGCTTTAGGTTTTCATGCAGCTAATAATTTAATAACTGCTCTTTTAGTTACCTCATCATGGACAGCATTTCAAACAGAATCAATTTTAATTGATATTTCTGATCCATCATTGGTAGGCGAAACAATTATTTCAATGTTAATTTTATATCCATTATTTTACATTTATATGTATAAAAAATACAAATGGTCTGATTTGAAAAATAAACTTTTGGTAAAAATTTAATTATGCAAATTCCTAATTATAATAAAATACATAATCGATTTTTACTTAATGGATATTATTATGATCAGAAAACACTCAAAGAAGTAGCATATAATTTTATAAAAGAAGGTGATATTTATGAAAATTATATGGGTGATTTTCTATTAGATTGGTTAGATGCGAATGACTCAATATACCTTGAATGTTCCGATAATAATAGTTTAAGTGAAAAAAAAATAAAAGTAAAAAAGCAATTCTTGGTAAATAGTGCCATCTCTACTGGAAATTATTTCAATGTTACCGTAGGCGATAAAGCACTCCATTGTCTGCCAGCAAATTTTATAGCTGGTAAAATGATGTTAATTAGAGCAATGATTCTAGGACTTGAAATAGACTTGATTTCTCCTTCAAAAATGCCTTTTTATAAAAATGATAAATCTTATGATTTTGTTGCTATGACCCCAATACAAGCATTTCATTCACTAAATGAATTAAAAAAAGTCAAGAAACTCATTATCGGTGGAGCTTATCTTTCTAATTCATTACAACAAAAATTGATAAAATTAAAAGTTAGAGCATATGAAACATATGGAATGATGGAAACTCTTTCCCATATTGCAATTCGTGAAATGAATGATCCCTTGTCAGAATTTAAATGTTTACCAAACATAGTAGTAAAAAAAGATAATCGAAATTGTTTGGTTATAGATGCTCCAAAACTAGGTGTTGAAAACTTAGTTACCAATGATGAGGTTGAAATATATAGTCCTAATCATTTTAAATTAGTAGGTAGAATCGATCACATTATTAAATTGGAAAACTATAAACTTCATCCAGAACAAATAGAACGAAAACTTTCTCAAAACCTATCATTCCATTTTTTTATTGATAAAATGGAAGATTCAAATGCTATTGAAAAATTAGTTCTAGTTGTTAAAGATGATCCAGAAATAAAGATTGAAAGACTAAAAGAGCAAATTATAAGTTGCAAACCATTAAAAGATTATGAAACACCAAAAGCTATTTTATGTTTTAAAAATTTTATTCAAACATACAGTGGAAAAATAAAAAGAAAAGAAACTATGAACCAGAAACCTAATAGAATTTTACACTTGTAAGATTCCCATGTTAAATTTTTTTTCTATTTGTGAATGATTAGCAACTTCGATACCCATACTAATCCATTTTCTAGTTTCTATAGGGTCGATTACCGCATCAATCCATAATTGTGACGCGGCATAAAGCACATTAGCTTTTTTATTATAATCTTCTAAAATTTTATTGCGAAAAGATGATCCTTTAGTTTCTTGCTTTTTTTCTCCTGATTTTTTTAAAGTGGATTTTTCTATTTGTAGTAAAACGTTAGAGGCTTGATTTCCTCCCATCACCGCTATTTTTGCAGTTGGCCATGCTAATATAAACCTTGGATCAAAAGCCTTACCACACATAGCATAATTGCCAGCTCCAAATGAATTACCAACAATTATTGTAAATTTTGGAACCACTGAGTTTGCAACAGCATTAACCATTTTTGCTCCATCTTTAATTATCCCTCCATGTTCAGCTTTACTTCCTACCATAAAGCCAGTAACATCTTGAAGAAAAACTAATGGGATTTTACGCTGATTACAATTTGCAATAAAACGAGTTGCTTTATCAGCTCCATCTCCATAGATGACACCTCCAAATTGCATTTCACCATTTTTACTTTTTACAATTTTTCTTTGATTGGCTATTATACCTACTGACCACCCTTCTATTTTAGCATATAATGTGATCAATGTTTGACCATAATCTTTTTTATATTCATCCATAGATTTATGATCGATTATTGTATTAATTAACTCATAAGTATCATATGGCTGAGAGCTATCCTTTGGGATAATATCATATAACTTTTCTTGAGAAATTATTGGTTTTTTAGTTTTTGTTCTTTGAAATCCAGCCTCAGAATTTAGCCCAATTTTTTCAACAAGATTTCTTATTTTATCTAGTGCAGCTTTATCATCTTTCACTTTATAGTCTGTAACACCGCTTATTCCACTATGTATTTCAGCACCTCCTAAGAATTCATTGTCTACATCTTCGCCTATTGCAGCTTTAACTAAATAACTACCCGCCAAAAAAATACTTCCTGTTTTTTCAACTATTATTGCTTCATCTGACATAATTGGTAAATAAGCACCTCCTGCAACACAACTGCCCATAATTGCAGCAATTTGAATTATTCCTTTACTACTCATCTTAGCATTATTTCTAAAAATTCGTCCAAAATTCTCTTTATCAGCAAAAAGTTGATCTTGTAGAGGCAGAAAAATTCCTGCACTATCTACAAGATATACTATAGGGATATTATTTTCCATTGCTATTTCTTGTGCTCTAAGATTTTTTTTAGTAGAAATTGGAAACCATGCACCTGCCTTAACAGAGGGATCATTTGCTACTATAACGCATCTTTTACCAGATATTTTCGCAATAACAACAATTACTCCAGCTGAAGGGCAGCCTCCAAATTCTTTATACATATCTTCTCCCGCTAGAATGCCAATTTCAAAAATATTTTCTTTGTCATCTACTAGATAATTAATACGCTCTCTAGCATTTAACTTACCTTGTTTTTTAATTTTTTCAAGACGTGTTTTTCCGCCACCTAATTTAATTTTTCTAATTCTAGCTTGAAGTTCTGACCAGGCTAATTTAATACTATCCTTATTTTTTTCTTTTTCTAAATTCATTTTACTTTAATGACATTGCTAAAGTACTAATTTAAATAGGTGCCATTTTAAATAAATGTTCGATATTTGTTTTTATGATTTATAAACATGGGTTTAAATAAAAATAAAATCTTTGGTTATACTGCTTTAGTAATAGCTATAATAGGTAGTTCGTTAATTTTAATTGGTTTATTTAAATACCCTGAATACGCTATAGGTTTTTCTATTGCTGGTATTGGTTTTTTTGCAATAGCGTGGGCATTTAATGCATTAAGAGGGAGAATTTAGTTACATGTCAGATGATAAAAAAGTAATTTTTTCTATGAATGGGGTATCAAAAACATACTCCGGATCAGACCAGCCTATTTTAAAAAAAATATACTTAAGTTTTTTTTATGGAGCAAAAATCGGAATACTAGGACTCAATGGTTCTGGTAAATCTACACTTTTAAAAATTATTGCTGGATTAGATAAAAGTTTTCAAGGTGATATTGTTTTTTCAAATGATTATAAAGTTGGTTACTTAGAGCAGGAACCTAAGATTGATGAAACAAAAACAGTTATTGAGGTTGTTAAGGAAGGAGTTTCTGAAACAGTATCGATTTTGGATGAATACAATAATATTAATAATCAGTTCAGTCTTCCTGAAGTATATGAAAATCCTGACAAAATGCAAGAGCTGATGGATAGACAAGCAAAACTGCAAGATCAGATAGATGCATCTAACGCTTGGGAGCTTGAAAATCAACTGGAAATTGCAATGGATGCACTTAGAACTCCTCCAGGCAATACATCTGTAAGTGTTTTATCTGGAGGAGAGAGAAGACGAGTTGCATTATGCAGACTTTTATTAAAAAAACCTGACATTTTATTGTTAGATGAGCCAACAAATCATCTTGATGCAGAATCAGTACATTGGTTGGAACACCATTTAGATAAATATCATGGAACTGTAATTGCTGTTACACACGACCGTTATTTTTTAGATAATGTTGCTGGGTGGATATTAGAGTTAGATCGTGGTGAAGGAATTCCTTGGAAAGGAAATTATTCCTCTTGGTTAGACCAAAAATCAAAACGTTTGGCACAAGAACAAAAGCAAAATTCGAAACGTCAAAAAACACTTGAGAGAGAGTTAGAATGGGTTCGAATGGCACCTAAAGGAAGACAAATCAAACAGAAAGCACGTTTAGCGAATTATGATAAATTATTAAGCCAAGATCAAAAAAAGGTTGATGAAAAGCTAGAAATTTTTATACCTAATGGCCCTAGACTAGGTAATAATGTTATTGAAGCTGAAAAAGTTTCAAAATCTTTTGGAGATAAGTTGCTTTACGATAACTTAAATTTTAAACTTCCTCAAGCAGGTATTGTTGGTGTAATTGGTCCGAATGGTGCTGGTAAGTCAACAGTTTTTAAGATGATCATGGAGGAAGTTAAGCCAGATAGTGGAAGCTTTTCCTTAGGTGATACTGTAAAACTTGCCTATGTAGATCAATCTCATAAACTAATTAATCCAGAAAAAACAATTTGGCAAAATTTTAGTGATGAACAAGACTTAATAACCCTAGGTGGAAGAAATATTAATTCCAGAGCTTTTTTAAGTCGTTTTAATTTTAGTGGAAATGAACAAAACAAAAAAGTTAAGACACTTTCAGGTGGTGAACGCAACCGTTTACACTTAGCAATGACATTGAAAGAAGAAGGGAATGTTTTACTTTTAGATGAGCCTACAAACGATTTAGATGTAAATACTTTAAGAGCGCTTGAAGAAGGTCTTGAAAATTTTGCAGGGTGTGCTGTGGTGATATCACATGATAGATGGTTTTTAGATAGAATTTGCACCCATATTCTTTCTTTTGAAGGAAATTCTCAGGTATATTTTTTTGAAGGTTCTTATTCAGATTATTTAGAGAACAAGAAAAAAAGATTAGGTCAAGATATTTTACCAAAAAGAATTCAGTACAGAAGACTTACTAGAGATTAATTTAATTTTAATTCCATTTTAATATTACCCCTCGAATAAATAATATTAGATTCTATCGGTACTTCAATAAATCCATATTTACTATATAAATGAATTGAGTTTTTAAGAATAGTGTTTGAATACAAAATTATTTTGTTCCAGTTCTGTTTTTTTGCAAATGAAATTGCAAACTGCATCATAGCATTTCCAAATCCCTTTCCTCTATATATTGGATCAATAGCCATCTTACTAAATTCAAAAAGTTTTTTTCCTTTATTTATGAAGGCAAAAGTTCCAATACACTTTTGGTTTATCTCAGCCATAATTATATGTCCTCCCAGGTCTAAAATTTCTCTTTTTGGGTAACTCAAAACTCTTTCATCTATAGGCTCTACATCAAAATAATTCTCTAACCATTCAATGTTTAATGATTTGAAAATTGTTGCGTCTTCAGAGCTGTATTTTCTAAATTTTATTTCACTCATCACCAATCATGTCCTCTGGACGCACCCATTTGTCAAATTCTTCTTCTGTCAAATATCCTAAATTTACACATGCATTTTTCAGAGTAATTCCCTCTTCATGAGCTTTGTTAGCAATTTCTGCAGCTTTATAATAACCTATTTTAGTATTTAATGCTGTAACAAGCATGAGTGAGTTTTGAACAAGTTTGTTAATTCTCTTTTTATTTGGTTGTATACCTAAAACGCAGTTATCTGTAAAACTAATACAGGCATCACCTATTAATTGTGCAGACTGAATTAGATTAGCTGCCATCATTGGTTTAAATACATTTAGTTCATAGTGACCTTGTGCACCCCCAATACTTATAGCCACATCGTTACCCATAACTTGAGCACATACCATCGTTATGGCTTCACATTGTGTAGGATTTACTTTTCCTGGCATGATTGAGCTTCCTGGTTCATTTGAGGGTATTATAAGCTCTCCAATTCCTGATCGAGGTCCAGATGCCATCATACGGATATCATTAGCAATTTTATTTAGAGAAACAGCTATTTGCTTCAATGCTGAGTGAGAACCAACTACAGCATCATGAGCAGCTAAAGCTTCAAATTTATTTGGGGCAGAAATAAAAGGTAATTCTGTAAATTTTGAAATATAAAAGGCAACTTTTTCAGAATATCCCTTTGGAGTGTTAATGCCAGTTCCTACAGCTGTTCCACCTAGAGCTATTTCTGAAAGATGTTTTAAACTAAATTCTAGTGCCTTAATACCATGATCTAATTGTGAAACATATCCAGAAAACTCTTGACCAAGAGAAAGGGGAGTGGCATCCATTAAATGTGTCCTTCCTATTTTTATTATGCTTTTAAAATCATTTGATTTTTTTTCTAAAACTTTTTTTAAATGTCTCAAGCCCGGAAGTGTTGAATAGAATATTTTTTTGTAAGCTGCTATGTGCATTCCAGTTGGAAAAGTATCATTTGAAGATTGAGATTTATTTACATCATCATTAGCAGCTAAAGTGATATTTTTGTCTCTTAATTTATTTCCTTTTATAACATGGGCACGATTTGCAATTACTTCATTTACATTCATATTGCTTTGAGTACCTGATCCTGTTTGCCAAATGACCAAAGGAAATTGATCATCAAGTTTTCCATCTAATATTTCATCACAAACTTTAGAAATAAGATCACGTTTTTCAGATGTTAAAACACCTAAATCACAATTTGCATGAGCAGCTGCTTTTTTTAGATATGCAAAACCATAAATGATCTCCAGCGGCATTGACGCATTTTTACCAATTTTAAAATTATTTTTTGATCGCTCAGTTTGCGCTCCCCAGTATACATTCTCTGGAACTTTCACTTCACCGATGGTGTCTTTTTCAATACGATACTTCATATATAAGTGGTTAAATATATAATGTGTTTTTTAAAAATATTTTTATTGATTTTATTTAGAAAAACAAATAATATTTTAAAATTATCATATTTAAAATATATTGAAAAATATTTTATTTTTGTTACATAAAACTAAAATATGTTTGAATTTGACCAGTATTTAGGATTTCTATCTTTTTTAACAATATTAACCATCGGATTTTGGTTAATGATATTCCTTCTCACTTTCGTTATACCTTATTGGCTAATAGGTGCAATTAGAGAATATCTAAAATACGGGAACAGTAAAAATTACAGGGAAAAACAAAAATAATTGATAAAATATCTTTTCATTATTTAATTTTCACTTTGACAAATTAGTTCGTAAAGGGTTTAATTTATATCAAGAAATTGAACTAGATTTTCAAGAGGTCTTGCCAAGACACCTAACTTTTCACTGGTAACAATCGGTCTCTCTATCAGCTTAGGATTTGAAACTAAAATTCTTAAAATTTCATTTTCTGTAAGATTATTTCTATTAGGAATTGCTTTCCAGTCTTTTTCGTTTTTTCGAACGATATCACTAGGGTTTAACTTTATTTTTTCAATAATTGATTTGAGTTCGTTCGAGGTAAGACGATTTTCAAGGTAATAATGTATTTGATAGTCAAGTTTTTTATTTTTCAAAAGCTCTAGAGCTTCTCTTGATTTTCTGCAACGTGGGTTGTGATAAATTTTTAGCAATTTTAAAGAATAAGAAAATAATGATTATTATTTAACTTTATCAACGATAGCTTTGAAAGCATTTGGATGATTCATAGCGAGATCAGCTAACACCTTTCGGTTTAAATCAATTTTATTAGACTTTATTTTACCCATAAGTTGGCTATAGGACATTCCGTTAATTCTTGCTCCAGCATTTATTCTTGATATCCAAAGAGCCCTAAAGTTTCTCTTTTTGACCCTTCTATCCCTGTAAGAATATTGCATTGCTTTTTCCACTGCATTTTTTGCAATTGTCCAAACATTTTTTCTTCTGCCAAAGAAACCTTTGGCTTGTTTTAAAATTTTTTTTCTTCTTGCTCTTGAGGCAACTGAATTTACTGATCTTGGCATTTTCTATATTTTTTTGAAGGAGGCGGTATTAAACTCTTTTGTGCCTTACTTCGGGTTAGTAATTAATATTTAAAACCTACTACGATTTACACAAGTCTTAGCTGCTGCTTAATACTGGTTACATCACTTTCGTGGACTAAGCCTGAATGTGTTAATCTTAACTTGCGTTTTTTTGATTTTTTAGTGAGAATATGACTTTTGAAAGCATGCTTTCTTTTTATTTTCCCACTACCTGTTAATTTAAAGCGCTTTTTAGCACTAGATTTTGTTTTCATTTTTGGCATGACGTTTCTTATTTATTTTTTTTTGGTGCAATGAACATTATCATTTTTTTTCCCTCTAACTCTGGCATCTGCTCTACTTTTCCTATATCTTCTAAATCTTGAGCCAAACGTAATAATAATATTTGACCTTTTTCTTTAAAAATTATTGATCTTCCTTTGAAGAACACAAAAGCTTTTAATTTCGCACCTTCTTTGAGAAATTTTTCAGCATGTTTTTTCTTAAACTCATAATCGTGCTCGTCCGTATTTGGTCCAAAACGAATTTCTTTTACAACAATTTTAGTAGACTTTGCTTTTAATGCTTTTTCCCTTTTTTTCTGTTCATACAAGAATTTCTTGTATTCTAGAATTTTACAAACAGGTGGCAACGCGTTTGGTGAAATTTCAACGAGATCTAGCTCTAAATCTTGAGCTATAAAAAGTGCTTTTGCAAGGGAATAAACACCAACTTCTACGTTATCACCAACAAGTCTCACCTCATGTGCGGTAATTTTCTCGTTGATTCTGTGAGGATCTTGTTTAAAAACTCTTCCAGGACTATTCGTTCTTCTTCTTCGTATTGCTATATCTATTATATTTAAATTAAACTTTAAAGGATATTTTACTTTCCTCTATCTCATTTTCTAGTTTTTTAACAACCGCTTTTAAAGTGAAATTTCCAATGTCCCCTTTTCTATGCTTTCTCAAAGAGATATTTTCATTTTCAACTTCTTTCTCACCTATGATAATCATGTATGGGACTTTGCTGAGTTCGGACTCTCTGATTTTCTTACCAATAGTCTCATTTCGATCATCTATGAGGGCGCGAATTTCGTGATTTTCCAAGAAATTTAAAACTTTTTTAGCGTAATTTTTATGTTTTTCACTAACACATAGAATATTTACTTGTTCAGGAATCAACCATAATGGAAAATTTCCTTCTGTATGTTCTAAAAGAATTGCTACAAATCTTTCCATACTTCCAAAAGGTGCTCTGTGAATCATTACAGGTCTGTGAAGTAAATTGTCACTTCCTTTGTATGTTAAGTCAAAACGCTCAGGTAGATTATAATCCACTTGAATTGTTCCAAGTTGCCATTGTCTACCAAGTGCATCTTTAACCATAAAATCTAATTTTGGTCCATAAAAGGCAGCTTCTCCAGTCTCTATGACATAATTTAAATTTTTTTCTTCTGCAGCACTTATTATAGCTTTTTCAGCTAATTCCCAATTTTTTTTATCCCCAATATATTTTTCTGGCTTTTTTTTATCTCTAAGAGAAACTTGTGCCTTAAAATCATCGAATCCTAGAGAACTAAAAACGTAGAGCACCAAATCAATAACTTTCTTAAATTCAATATCTAATTGATCAGGAGTACAAAATATGTGGGCATCGTCTTGAGTAAAGCCTCTTACTCTTGTTAGGCCATGGAGTTCTCCACTTTGTTCATACCTGTAAACAGTTCCGAATTCTGCATATCTCTTTGGCAGATCTCTGTAGCTCCAAGATCTAGATTTAAATATTTCACAATGATGAGGACAGTTCATAGGCTTTAGCAAAAACTCTTCATCAGCAGAAGGTGTTTGAATAGGTTGAAAGCTATCAGCACCATATTTTTCATAGTGCCCTGAAGTCATATATAAATCCTTGTTCCCAATGTGGGGGGAAATAACTTGCTCATAACCTGCTTTTTTTTGAGCTTTTTTTAAAAAATTTTCTAACCTTTCGCGAAGTGCAGTTCCTTTTGGAAGCCAGAGTGGCAGACCTTGTCCTACTTTTTGAGAAAAAGTAAAAAGATCCAATTCTTTTCCTAATTTCCTGTGATCACGTTTTTTTGCTTCTTCCAACAGATTAAGATATTCGCTAAGTTCTTTTTGTTTGGGGAATGAGATACCATAAATTCTAGTTAATTGTTGATTATTTTCATCACCTCTCCAATAAGCACCAGCTACACTTAATAATTTTACAGCTTTTATAAATCCGGTGTGAGGTATGTGTCCTCCTCGACATAAGTCGGTAAAATCTGAATGATCACAGAAGCTAATTGTACCATCCTCTAAATTTTCAATTAACTCAATTTTAAATTGGTTATTTTCTTTTTGATAGAAGTCTAAAGCGTCAGCCTTTGAACTCATTCTCATTTTAAATTCATTTTTTTCACGAGCAAAATCTAAAAACTGTTTTTCGACTTTTTTAAGATCATTTTCAGAAAAAGACATTAATCCAAAATCTACATCGTAGTAAAAGCCATTTTCAATTGCAGGACCAATAGTCAATTTTGCTTCAGGGTAAAGAGATAGAATTGTTTGAGCTAGTACGTGGGCAGAAGAATGCCAAAATGCTTTTTTACCCTCTTTATCTTTCCAAGTATACAAGACAATATTACCACTTTTAAAAAGAGGTGTATTTGCTTCTACAGTTTCGCCATTGAATTCTGCAGACAAAACATTTCTTGCTAAACCCTCACTAATACTTTGAGCAATCTCAATAGGAGTTACACCATCTTCATAAGATTTAATTGTTTTATCAGGAAAATGAATTTCAATCATATCAGGTAAAAATCTTTGCAAAGATAATGTGTCTTATTTAGGCAAACAAAGACCATTTGAAAAATACTAGTTTTTCTTTTTTCCTAAAAGAGATATTATAATTAATTTGATTCCTATAAAACCAAAAAAGATTGCTAAAACCATAATTATTAGTCCAAAAGATAAAACAGGATAATAAAAAAAATGTTCTCTATTTTTTAATGCTTGATAGAAAAATATTGGTCCTGAAAAACTACAAAAAATAAAATAAATTATCTTTTTGACACCTTTTTTCAATAACTCTTTGTTCATTTCAATATTAACGATGTGTTTTGGGAATCATATACTGATCAATAATATAATTTAAAAATTAAATTATTTATTGATAAATTAAAAAGATTATTTCTTTTTATATTCTGATATAGCAATTCTAACGCTACTATATTTTTTTAGTAGTTTCTTGGCATCCAATATATTTGCTCCTGTAGCGTCCATAACTATTTTTTCAGCACGTTCTTTTAATTTAACATTCGAAAGTTGCATATCTATCATTTTATTTCCTTTCACGCGCCCAAGTTTTATCATAGCTGATGTTGTTATGCTATTAAGTATTAACTTTTGCGCTGTTCCTGCTTTCATTCTCGAGCTACCTGTAAGATATTCAGGTCCAACAATTACCTCTATTGGGAAATCACTTAATTTAGAGATAGGGCTATTCTTATTAGATGTGATGCATCCAGTTGGAATATTATTTTTATGGGCCTGTTTAAGTCCTCCTAAGACATATGGGGTAGTCCCTGATGCAGCAATACCAATCAAGAAGTCACAGCTATTAATTTTGTATTTAGTTAAATCTTTCCAAGCTTGATTTATGTCGTCTTCAGCATTTTCAATTGATTTCCTTAAAGCTTTATCACCTCCAGCAATTAATCCAATCACTTTATCTGGTTTTGTCCCAAATGTTGGAGGGCATTCTGATGCGTCCAGTACACCAAGTCTCCCACTAGTCCCAGCACCTATGTAGAAAAGACGACCACCTGTTTCTAACTGATCTATTACCTTAGTAATTAATCTTGATATTTGATTTTTGGCTTTACCAACAGCTTTCACAGCTTTGAGATCCTCAAGATGAATCTCATATAAGATATCATCTATATTTTTACTTTCTAAATTATCGTAATAAGACTCGGCTTCGGTTGTTTTATAAAATGGCATAAAGCTAAGATAAGAATCAATTTACTATAAAATTTTATGCTTAAGTACCTTTTTTAAAACTATTAGATTTATGTTTTTAATTGATTTTTAATTCAAGATTTTCTTTTAAAGCACTAAGAAATTGTTGGGTTGTAAGATAATGTGAACTATTTAACTTTTTACCATGAATTAAAACAGCAAGATCTTTTGTCATTTTTCCACTTTCTACTGTTTCAATACAAACAGTTTCCAAAATGTTACAAAAATCAATTAATTCTTTATTGTTATCAAGTTTACCTCTGTGGGCTAAACCTCTCGTCCATGCAAAAATTGAGGCAATTGGATTAGTTGATGTTTCTTTTCCTTGTTGATATTGTCTATAGTGACGAGTTACAGTTCCATGAGCTGCCTCCGCTTCCATTGTTTTTCCATCTGGAGTGACTAGAGTAGAGGTCATTAACCCGAGTGATCCAAATCCCTGAGCAACAGTATCTGATTGAACATCACCGTCGTAATTTTTACAAGCCCAAACAAACCCACCATTCCATTTCATAGCTGCTGCAACCATGTCATCTATGAGGCGATGTTCATAATTAATTCCTGCTGCACTAAAACGATCTTTAAATTCGTTTTCAAAAACTTCCTGAAAAATATCTTTAAAACGACCATCGTAAGCTTTAAGTATTGTGTTTTTAGTTGACAAGTATAGTGGCCAACCTTTATCAAGAGCTCGATTCATACATGATCGTGCAAAACCGTATATTGATGAATCAATATTATACATACTCATCGCTACTCCATTTTCTTGGAAATGATAAACCTCCCATGTTTTTGGTGTGCCTCCATCATCTGGTGTAAATGTCATTGTTAATTTACCCTTCCCCGTAGTAATAGTATCGGCTGCTTTATATTGGTCACCAAATGCATGACGTCCGATACATATTGGTTTTGTCCATCCTTGGACATAACGTGGGACATTTTTCATTATAATGGGCTCTCTAAATACAGTTCCTCCAACAATGTTTCTAATCGTTCCATTAGGAGACCTCCACATATTTGATAAGTTAAATTCTTTTACTCTTCCCTCATCTGGAGTAATTGTAGCACACTTAATTCCAACATTATATTTTTTTACAGCGTGTGCTGCTTGAATTGTAATTTTGTCCTCTGTTGCATCTCTTGATGTAACTGATAAATCATAGTATTCAATTTTTAAATCTAAGTAAGGAAGAATAAGCTGATCTTTTATGAATTTCCAAATAATTCGAGTCATCTCATCTCCATCCATTTCCACTATAGGGTTCTCAACTTTTATTTTAGACATTGGTTTAAATTTTTAGTTTTGGTCTATTAGTTTTCCTGAAAAAAATGAATTAAAAAAGTAAAGAAGATGATATTTATTTTTAAGCTTCTTTAATACGAGCTTTTTTCCCTCGTAATTTTTTAAAATAGTAAATGCGTGATCTTCTTACTTTACCTTTTTTATTAACTTCTATTTTTTCAAGTGTTGGTAGATTCATTGGAAAGATTCTTTCAACTCCAAAAGTTCCAGACATTTTTCTAATTGTGAATGTTTTCGATAATCCTTGACCTTTAATCTGGATAACTGTTCCTTTAAAAAATTGAGTACGTACTTTCTCTCCCTCTCTTATTTGATAATATACGGTAAGTGTGTCTCCAGAACTGAATTCGGGGAAATCTTTCTTTTCAATGAATTCGTTTTGTACATAGCTTATTAGGGCTTCCATAATTAGGATATATAATTTTTAAAAATTAACATTCACGATTTTCGTCAGAGATTAACATTTTCGAATTGCAAAAATAAACTTTATTTTACAGTAAACAATACAGAATTTAACAAATCAACAATAATAGATTTATTTTAATAAATCTGGGCGTCTGTTTCTGGTGATTTCTAAAGCTTTTTTTTCACGCCATTCAATTATCTTTGGTGTATTTCCTGATAATAAAATTTTTGGAACTTCCCAGCCATTGTACTCTGCGGGGCGTGTGTATATTGGCGGAGCTAATAGATCGTCTTGAAAACTATCTGTAAGCGCAGAGGATTCATCTCCAAGCACACCTGGAATTAATCTAATTATAGAATCACAAAATACAGCAGCAGCAAGCTCTCCACCTGATAGAACATAATTTCCTATTGATATTTCGTGGGTTATAAGATAATCACGGACTCTTTGATCTACTCCCTTGTAATGACCACAAATAACAATTATATTTTCATGTGTTGAAAAATGATTTGCTTTTTTTTGGTTGAGCATATCTCCATCTGGAGATAAATAAATTATTGAATCATAATCCCTTTTTTCTTTTAATGATTCAATACAAAGATGAATTGGTTCAATCATTAAAACCATACCTGCTCCACCTCCGAATGGGTAATCATCTACTTGTTTTTGATTTTTCTTACTGAAATTTCTAAGATTGTGAAAGAAAATATTGACTTTATTTGAAGAGATTGCTTTTTTTAGTATTGATGTTTCAAAAGGACTTTTTAAAAGTTCAGGAAATAAAGTAATTATATCAATGTGCATCTCTTAGAGGATTTATTATAAGTAAAATTAAAAAAGTCGCATTAAGAATGCGACTTTTAAAAATACATTTTTAAACGCTTTTAGTACTTCAAAATTATTTTCTCTTTTTCACCTGCAGGATTTAGAAATAAAATACTTTCAATATCACCCATTTTGTATCCTTTAACATCAGAAAGTTTACTTACTCTTTGACCATTAATTTCTAAAATAATATATCCGCTATCAATACCATTTTGATATAGTCTACGATTATTCATGTTTGATATATATAGACCATCTTGTGTATTATAATCCTCTTTCTGATCTTTTGTTAACTCTCTTACTTCCATGTAGAAGAAAATTGTACGATTAATTTTTTCAAGACGAACATCAACTCTCATTTCATTACCGTCTCTTTTATATATCAACTTTACTTTTTCTCCTGGTCGTTTTGTAGATAAGTATCCAGATAGATCTGCAAATTTATTAATTGTAATACCATCAACACTTTTAATTATATCACCTGGCTTAAGTCCAGCTAGGTCTGCACCTAAGCCTTCTTCTAAATCAGTAATATAGAAACCTTCAGTTTCTTCGACCTCAAATCTTTCTGCAAATTGAGCGTCGAGTGCTTGACCCATAACGCCTAAAAGCCCTCTTTGAACATCGCCATATTCAATAAGATCTTCAAAAACTTTTCTTGCTACATTACTAGGTACAGCAAATGAATACCCAACAAAACCTCCAGAGACTGATGTAATTGCTGTGTTTATTCCTATAAGTTCACCACTTGTATTAACTAGTGCTCCACCACTGTTTCCTCTATTAACAGCAGCATCTGTTTGGATATATGATTCATTAACTCCGTCCCTTTTATTTAAGTCTCTTGATTTCGCGCTTATAATTCCGGCTGTAACAGTCGAATTAAGGTTAAATGGATTTCCTACAGCTAAAACCCATTCACCTATTTGAGTTGCATCTGAATTACCAAAAAAAACGTATGGAAGTTTTTTATTAGAATTAATTTTTAGAACTGCGATATCAGTATCTGGATCTGTACCTATAATTTTAGCTTGATATGATTTGTTGTCATTAGTTGTTATTTCAATTTCATTACTATCTTCTATAACATGATTGTTCGTTATTATATAACCGTCTGGTGAAACAATTACACCTGAGCCAGTCCCAATTCTTTCGGGTAATTCATCTTCATCATAAAAATATCGATAAAATGAGGGTAAATTTGAAGATGAGGAACTGGTATTTTTAACATGGACAACAGCATCAATAGTTTTTGAAGCTGCAATAGTAAAGTCTGTTTTTTCACCTGCAATACTATTAGTATGTACTTTGTAGTTTGTAGGAATTAAAACCGTATTTTTTAAATTATTATTATTATTAGGGATATCATAAAGATTATTAAAGTATTGGTCATATATAACAACACTAATAAGAGCTGCAATTAATGCTATTGAAAGCGATTTAGTAAATGATTTCATTTTTCTAATTTTTTTTCAAAAGTAAAAAATTTTGATATTATTGATTTTTCTTTAACGACAATTTAACACCCTCTAAAATGCTATATTTACATAATTATGGAGATCAAATTTGAAAAATTTCAAGGTGCAGGTAATGATTTTATCATAATCGATAATAGAGATTCTATTTATTCATATTTAAATTTTGAACAGATTAAGACAATTTGTAATCGAAACTTAGGTGTTGGATCTGATGGGCTCATTTTACTTGAGTCAAGTATTGATTCAGACTTTGAAATGAAATACTTCAACTCAGATGGGACTCTGAGTTCTCTCTGTGGAAATGGAGGACGTTGTATTGTAGCCTACGCACACAAACATGGTCTAATAGGTATTCATACAAAATTTAAAGCTGTAGATGGATTTCACGAGGCACAAGTAATTTCAAATAATCAAGTTAGACTTAAAATGAATGATATTAGTAATATTATGCATTTTGATAAAGCATTAGTTTTGGATTCTGGATCACCACATTATGTAGAATTTAATAATGATATTTCGAAACTAAATGTTAAAAAATTAGGGAGAAAGATTAGAAAATTTGAGGCATTTAATCCAGATGGGATAAATGTAAACTTTATTCAAAAGGAGAATGAAAAAAAATTTTTTATCAGAACTTATGAGAGAGGAGTAGAAAATGAAACCTTAGCATGTGGAACAGGAGCAGTTGCAGCAGCAGTAGGAATGCATTATTTAGGTAAAACAGCCGGAGAAACAAAAATTGAATTACTTGCATTAGGTGGTAGACTTATTGTAGATTTTAGTTGTAATAATAAAATTTATGAAAATATTCATTTACAAGGACCTGCCAATTATGTTTTTTCTGGGATTTTTAAAATATGAACGTAGATAAAATATCTTTACGAGCTCTTGAACCTTCAGACATAGAAGTTCTTTTAAAAATTGAAAACGACGATAGGTATTGGAAATATGCTAATAGAACAGAGCCATATTCAAGAAATTTACTTCAAAAATATATTGAACAACAGAAGCAAGATATTTTTGAAGTAAGACAAAAGCGTTTTGCTATTTCTTTAGAAACCCTAAATACATTGGGATTTGTAGATATTTTTGATTTTGAACCCATGCATAGAAGAGCTGGTATTGGAATATTTATTTTAGATGAATATAGACGTAATGGAATCGGAAAAAAGTCAGTCACTCTGATAGGTGAATATGCTAAAAAATATCTAAACCTTAATTGTATCTATGCAAATATTGCAAAAGAAAATATTCCTAGTATTAATCTTTTTGAGTCTTGTGGATATGAAAAAATAGGACTGAAAAAGGAATGGAATTTTTATGAAAATAGTTTTCATGGTGAATATCTATATCAAATAATTATTTGATGTACAAAAGAAAACTTCTTTTAATATCAATCATTTTTGGAACTTTTGTGGGTTTTATCTTTATTTTTAAATTTTACAAGATATTTTTTTTAAATAACACAAAATTCAAAAACGATTATTCATATGTTTTTATAGACAGAGATGATACAATAGATTCTCTAAAAAACCAGCTTCTACCATTATTAAAATCTATTAAAGACTTCGATATTGCAGCTTACAAAAAAGGTTACACTTACAATATTAAACCCGGTAAATATAAAATTGATAGAGGCATGGGTAATAATAAAATAATTAATAGTCTCCGTTCAAAAAGATTAGCAGTCAAAGTTACATTCAACAATCAAGAGAGACTTGAGGATTTAGCTGGTAGGATATCATATCAAATCGAAGCAGATAGTTTAGATTTATTAAATTCATTTAAAAATATTTCCTTTCTAAAGGAATTTGGATTCAATGAGGAAAATGCTTTATCGATGTACTTTCCAAATACTTACGAAGTTTATTGGGATATTTTACCTGATGATTTTAGAAAAAAAATGGAAAATTATTTTAAATCATTTTGGAATCAAAAAAGACTAAACCTTGCAAATGCAATTAAATTAAATCCAAAAGAAATTTACATTTTGGCTTCCATTGTTCAAAAAGAGTCAGTAAAAAATGAAGAAAAGAATCGTATTGCAGGTGTTTATATTAACCGACTAAGACGCAATATGAAATTACAAGCAGATCCTACTGTAATTTATGCGTTAAAAAAACTGAATAATAACTATAATAGAATAATAAAAAGGGTATTATATCGAGATTTAAAAATTGAATCTCTATATAATACTTATCGATATAAAGGTTTACCTCCTGGCCCGATAAGTATGCCAGATATTTCTTCAATTGAAGCTGTTTTAAATTATGAAAAACATGACTACTTATATTTTGTAGTCTCACCATCTAAACCAGGGTATCATCTTTTCTCAAAAAGTTTGAAAAAACACAATGAAAACAAAAAAAAATATACTCGCTGGTTGAATAAATATAAAATTTATCGTTAAAACCCACATTCAATTATAAATATACATGGTCGTTTTTCTAGATTAGGCTTTCTATTTTTCCATTCAGAAATGGATCTAGTTTTTATAAATTCTGTATTCAAAGTCAAATCACATGCTATGCAAAGTCTTGTGCTATTGTCAAGAACATTTATCATTTCATCAAAAAGTATTTTATTTCTATAAGGCGTTTCTATAAAAAGCTGTGGATAATTATCACCGTATGCTATTTTTTGAAATTTTATCAATGCTTTAATTCTTTCTTTTTTATTAATGGGTAGATAGCCATTAAATGTGAAATTTTGTCCATTCATTCCTGAGCTCATCATTGCTAATAAAATTGAATTTGGACCTACAAGGGGTTTTACGATTATGTTATTTTTATGTGCTTTTGATACCAATTTTGCTCCTGGATCTGCAATACATGGTGATCCTGAGTCAGATAATAAACCCAAGGAAATTCCATTGAGACATGGAGACAGAAAATCATCAATTTCATCTTGTTGACTAAATTTATTTAGCTCATATATGATCAAATCATTTTGATTTTTTTTAGGAAGAATTTTTTTAATAAAACGCCGCGCTTTTTTTTCATTTTCTACTACAAAATGATTTAAGTTTTCTATTTTATTTTTTACAAAAAAGGGAATTACCTCTTTAGGTGAATTCTCACCAATTGGTGTGGGTATTAAATGTATTACTCCATTTTTTTTTATATCATCTATCATAGGGTTAAGTCTAGTACAATCTTCTTACAAGCATTTTCTAGGATTGAGTAGCAAACTTTAAAATCTTTTTTCTCTCCATAATATGGATCTGGAACTTCTTTTTTGAGTGGATGAGTAAGAGAAACCTTATCTCTGTCCTCTTTTCTATCTGCCATACTTGTAATATTTTCAAAGTTTGAATTATCCATGACATATATAAAATCAAAATTTTTAAAATCCTCCTTAATAAGTTTACGTGATTTATAATTGCTAATATCAATCCCTTTTTTTTGCTACTAAAATACTTCTAGGATCCGGAGACCTCCCAATGTTATAAGAGGCTGTTCCAGCAGAATCTATAAAAGCATTTTTTTTGATTTTTGAGTGTAAAATTCCTTTGGCAAGTGGTGATCTACAAATATTACCTAAGCAAACCATGAGTATTTTAATTTTCCTCATAGCATAACAAAAAACTAAAGTGTTAATTTTTGGCTTAGGTCTTCAACATATTTTCGAAATTGTTTGTCTGTAAAAGTCAGATTGTCTACAGTTTTGCATGCATGCAAAACAGTGGCATGATCTCTTTTTCCAATTTGATTTCCGATACTAGCCAAAGATGCTTTTGTGAATTTTTTTGCAAAATACATCGCTAGTTGACGTGCCTGAACAATGTGTCTTCTTCTTGTTTTCGATTGAAGCGTTTCAATATCCATTTGAAAATAATCAGAAACTACTTTTTGGATGTAATCGATTGAAACTTCCCTTTTTGTATTTTTTACAAATTTCATTACTACATCCTGGGCTAGTTCTTGAGTGATCTCAACCTTATTAAAAGAAGATTGTGCTATCAGAGATATTAAAGCTCCCTCGAGTTCACGAACATTAGTCTTTATATTTTTAGCTACATACTCTATAATTTGATCACTTATACTAACACCATCTCTAAATAATTTGTTCTTAAGAATTGATATTCGTGTTTCGTAATTTGGTAGTTGTAATTCTGCTGAAAGACCCCATTTGAATCTAGACAGTAATCTTTGCTCAATATCTTGCATGTCAACTGGAGCTTTATCAGAAGTAAGTATAACCTGCTTGCCATTTTGATGTAGGTGATTGAAGATGTGAAAAAACACGTCCTGAGTCCCTGTTTTTCCTGATAAAAATTGAACGTCATCTATTATTAAAACATCAAGCAACTGATAAAAATGTATAAAATCATTTCTAGTATTTTTTTTGACTGCTTCAATATATTGTTGGGTGAATTTTTCAGCAGCAATGTATAAAACAGTTTTATCTTGATATTTTTCTTTTATTTCTACCCCAATAGCATGTGCTAGGTGTGTTTTTCCTAATCCAACTCCTCCAAAGATTAATAAAGGGTTAAAAGATGTACCACCTGGTTTATTAGCAACTGCTAATGCAGCTGATCTTGCTAATCTATTAGAATCACCTTCCAGGAAATTATCAAAGTTATAGTTTGGGTTTAATTGAGATTCAATTTGTAAATTTTTAATACCTGGAATTACGAAAGGATTTTTTAATTCACTAGTGTTAGAGTGAAGTGGAGCGTCAACATCTTGGGGAAGTAAACCAGATCTATTACTACTTGGAATACTCTCTGTAAAAGGAGTTTTGTTTCCAAGAGTATTTTCCATTCTTATTGAATATATTAATCTGGCCTCATTTCCTAATTCTTTGTATAAAGCTGTTTTTAGAAGCTTAACATAATGTTCTTCCAACCATTCATAAAAAAATTTGCTAGGTACCTCGATACTTAGAACATTGCCGTTTAATTTAACTGGTTTTATGGGTAAAAACCAAGTTTTAAATGCTTGGGGTTGTATATTATCTTTTATAAAGGAAAGACAATTATCCCAAACAGACGAGGCATTAATATTCATTTAATTGTATGTTCTTAAATAGTTCTAAGTTATGGTTTGTTCGTACTGTAAGAGTACATGACAAATATTAATTAAAATATTCAAAAAAAAAAATGATTTTGCTATTGAATTTTAAGTTTTTTTTTTAGATATTTTAACAGAGCTATCTTGTTCCAATAAAAAATAATTTCTTAATTATTTATAATTATCATTAGAATGGAATATACTACAAAACAAATAATTGTCAGATATCATGAAACTGATCAAATGCATTTTGTTCACCATAGTAATTACTTAAAATATTTTGAATTAGCTAGGCTTGAATGGCTTTCTAATTTACAAATTTCCTATGCAGAGGTGGAAAGCCGTGGTATATTTATGCCTGTAGTAAATGCTTCATTAAAATATATTAAGCCATTAGTTTTTGGTGACAATTTTAGTGTAACTGTAATTTTAAAAAAAGAACCAACGGCAACATTAGAGTTCGATTATAAAATTTTAAATCAAAATAAACAATTAATTAGTACAGGAAACACTCTACTTGCTTTTTTGTCGTCAGATACAAAACTTCCAATAAGATGTCCAAAATTTTTATTGGAAAAATTTAATTGAAATAATAATCTAATTTATCATCCAAAATAGAAACTGATTTTATTTTTTCACAGACAAATTTAGGAGAGGGTATACCTTGATTTAATTTTTTATTTGATGTAAAAACTCTGGCTTCATCCCAATATCCTTTGTCAATAAAATTTTGAAGTGTTTTTCTCCCCCCTTCAACAATTATAGATTGAATCTCTTTTTCATAGCAGTAATTAAAAAAAGATTTTAAGTTAAATGGTTGTAATAAGACATGATTTTTTAATGGATTTTCACTTCTAATCGTTTTTTTATTAAATAATATAGTTTTATGTTTATCGTTATAAAGATTTGAATTTTTTGGAATTCTGTTATTGGGGTCAAGTATTAATCGTGTAGGGTTTTTACCTGCCCATTTTCTTGTTGTAAGATTTGGATTATCATTTATAACAGTTTGTACACCAATAAGAATAGCTGACTCTTCACTTCTCCACTTGTGAGTTTTTTGTATTGATTTATCATTTGAAATCCAGAAAATTTTATTTTCACTTTTTTCTTTGTGTTTTGGAGAGATATAGTTATCAACAGTTTGAGCCCATTTTAAAATTACAAAAGGACGTTTTTTTTGATGATATGTGAAAAATCTTCTATTGATAAATTTTGATTTTTCTTCCAGAACAGATTGCTTTACCTCGCAACCACTATCTTTTAAAATTCTAATTCCATTGCCTGCTACTTTTGGATTTGGATCAATTGAACTTATAACTACTTTAGGTATTTTGTGTTTTTTTATTGCATTTACACATGGTGGTGTTTTTCCTTCATGTGAACAGGGTTCTAAATTTACATAAAGAGTAGAATATTGAAGCAGTGATTTATCTTTAACACTTTTTATTGCGTTAATCTCAGCATGAGGTGATCCTGCTTGATGATGCCATCCCTCTCCGATTATTTTATTTTTATGTACAATAACAGAGCCAACTAGAGGATTTGGATAAGTTTTTCCAAGACCATTTTCAGCTAAATTTAGACACCTTTGCATGAAAAGTTTATCATTAGTAGGACTCAAAGCGAACTTAGTTTAAATAAATTTTCATCTATTTTAGATTAAATATGAAAGTAAAATTAGCACAAAATGTAGTATTTAGGGTTCTTAATTTATTATTTATATTTTGTGTTTAAATTTTTTAATTATTTAACTTTTTTAATATTAATTTCAAAAATGACTTTAATAGAAGCAAAGAA